>JAEEGK010017331.1_pt1 | contig 15721 bp, 4 predicted proteins | sample 8958771 | NCBI WGS metagenome assembly JAEEGK01 (sample SAMN16246547, study PRJNA631951) | gut metagenome | biome: gut microbiome; feature: rumen; material: SC-attached | host: Bos | place: Iran: Karaj | collected 2018-10
CCTTTTTCTTCTTTTAATTTAATTTCATTTTCTGCTTTTGTTTTATTTCCTAATAATTTTGTTTCTTCTTTTATATTTTCTTTTTTTGGATTATTTGACATTTTTTTATTATAATTATCCTTTTGGTTTGAAATATTTCTTGTTAAGATATTTTTAATACAATTATTTTTTTAATTTTTTTTTTACATCAAATTCATAAAATGAAAATTAATAAATCATTAAATAATTTTCATTCCACTTAAAAATTAATTATTTTAATCTTATAAATTTTTATTTAAAATTCAGTCAAAAAAGAAAAAAAAAATATAATTTTTAATAAATAAAATAATAATCAATTAATCAAATTTAAATAAAAAGAATAAATAAATTAATTATTATTTTAAATATAATTTCTTAAAAAAATTTTCATATTGTATCAATTCATTTTCATAATTAGAAATATGAAACTTCTTTAAATTAACAATTAAATTAGAAGCAAAATTTTCATCACAAACTTCAATAATTTCATTTCCATAAATATTAACTAAATCAACAACTAAAGAAATCATATTTTTCAAAATTTTTGGAGCCATGAAAATATCATCATTAACAATAGCTTTAAAAAATTTAAACATATTATTAATATAAGGATTAAGTAAATTAGTTTTTTCTTCAACAGAAAAAACAATACAATTAAAAGTCATAATTAATTCATATCTTAAATTAATAATAAATTCAATAGTATCTTCATCATTATCAATATTATTATTATTAATTGTAGTTTCACAAGCAGAAAATAATAATTGAAAAACAATATTTAAATATTCTTCAAATTTAATTCCTATATTAATTGCAATTTCACCAATACATGATATTGATATTGTTTTATTTTCTCTTGATACTTCATTTGAAGTACAAACTTCAATTAATATTAAAATTATTTCCTTTGATTTTCCTTCTATATTATTTCCTATTGAACGAATTGAATTTAATAATGATACTAAACCACTTTTACATAAATCTTTTATATTATATGATTTTATTGAATATGTTATATATGGATAATAATTATTGAATATTTCTTTAAAGTTTGTCTTCATATTTGTCGCTAAAGAACTTAATGCTATATTTGCTTCTTCAAAAACTGTTTTTCTTAATTTAAAAACTTTTTCTGTTAATTCCCAAATTTTTTTCCCTAATTCTAAATTAATTTCACTTTTATATTTATTAAATATAATATTTAATATAGTATAATAATAATCTTGTAATTGATATATTCTTTCAATATTAGAACCTTTAGAAATAATATTGTCAAATTGATTTATTGTACTTTCAATTTCTATTAAAAATTGCAATAATATTTCCATTATTTTATCTTGTTTATCATGTGATGAATATTCTATTAAAGTTCCAATTGTTATTAATCTACTTAAAGCTAATTTTAAATCTTCTGAGTTTGATAAAACTTCATTAATTGCTGGAATAAATAATCTTCTTACAATATCATCAAAATAGTTACTTAATATATTTGAACTTTTATTTGTGTTTAAATCACCATTAAATTTTATTATATTTTGCAATATTATACATATATTTTGACATATTATTGGATTTGGATTTATAAAAGTATTTAATAATAAGGGAATTATTTCATTAAATTTATTTGAATCTATTAATTTAGGTAATGTTTTTGATATTTTTGTTAAAAGAAAAGTAGCACTTTTTTGTAATTTTATATTTTCATTTAAATCAATATCTTTATATATTCTATTTAAATTGTTTGATATTAAAGTTTTTATTTCATTATTATTAAAAGAAGATAAACAGCCTGAAACTAAATACCAACATTTACATTTATCATTAATATTATTACATTGACATATTTGATTATATAATTTTAGGTAAAAATTATATATATTATCTCTATCAATGACTTTAACTAAAACACTTAATATATGTAAACATCCTTTTGACAAATTCCATTCATTTTCATCTTCATCTTCTTCAGGAACTTTAACAAACTTTAATATTAAATCAATTAATTCTTTATTAACTCTATTAAAATATTTCCTAGAATTATTATTAATATTTTCAATTTTTAAACCATTAATCGTATTTTTAATTATAATTTTATTAGATTCTCTTTTTGATTCTTCATCTCCAATAGAACAAATAATTTCAATTCCTAAAAGAGATAATCTTTCATTAGATTCATATTTTCCATTAATAATATTAAAAGCAAATTGAATAATTTTATCAAAATAAGGATTTATATAATCATAATAAGATGAAATATTAAACATTTCAATAAATAACATTGCTATTTTTTCTAATATATCATCATTATTTTTATATTTTTCCCCACATGAAAAAATAGCATTCATAATAATATTCATTTCTTTTTCATTAGAAAAATTTTTTTCAGCTAATTTAACAGTAAAAAAAAGAGATTTTAAAACTTGAATAATAACATTAATATTATTGTTATTATCAATTAAATTTTGAATTAAACTATTCATAATAATATCAACTGTATTAGAATCGATAAATTTAATATTAATTTCTTCACAAACATATCCTAAAGTTTCAATAGCAGATAATTTTAAATTAATATCATCAATAAAACAATTTTTAGTTAAACTATCAATTAAATTAGGCCAATGAGTCATTATTGGTTGATCAATTTTGCATATTGAAGAAATAACATTTGAAGCACTTGTTCTTATTTCTTTATATTGAGAAGCTAATGTTGATAAAACTAATAATTTAATTTTATTCTTTTCTTCATTTGATATTTTTTCTTTCCATTCTTTTTGAAAGTTTTCATAATGTATTAAAGAATTTTTCATTAATATTGCACTTAATTGTCTAATATTTGATGGCTTGTTTTCATCTGATAATATATTTCCTAAATTTTGTAAAAATAATGATAAGTTTGATTGACTTAAATTTATTATTTCTTTCATTGCGTTTTGATTTGTTTCTTTATCTATATTTAATGCATTTTCTAATATTTGTTCTAGGTTTAAATTTGACATTTCGTTTTTTTTTCTGAAGTTTTTATGGTTAATTATATATTTTAAATTATTTTATTATTTTTTAAATATTATAGTTATTTTTTTTATTATCATTATTTTTTCATATTTTTTTTCCAAAAAGATAATTTTTTTTTATTTATTAATTATTTAATTAATAATAATATTTAATTATTCCAAATAATATTCATTAGAATTACTAAAATAAAAGAGAAAAGAAAAGCAGTTATAAAAGTTTTTCTTTGATATTTCATAGAACATTCATTTTCTTTAATTCCTAATTCTTTATATTGAGAAATTAAAAATTTATATTTATTTGAAATTTCCAAATTATCATTTTTCTTTTTTTCAATATAATATTTATTTTCTTTATTCAAAAAATAATTATACTTTTTAAATTTATCAAAATAACTTTGAGGAATATAATCATTTTGAATTTTAAGTGAAAATAAAATTATACTAATATTATTCATAATTTCTTCATATCCTTTAATAACATTATTTATATTTTTTTCTTCATCAACTTTATATATTTTCAATAACATTTCTTTATAAATTGAATTTAAATAATCTTTTTCTTCAGGAGAAATTCTATTAGAATTTTTATCTATTAATATTTTTAAATAAATTGCAAAATCTGGAATAATATAATTTTTATTTATTTCTTCTACTTTTTGACTTATTATTTTCATTTTACTTTCTTCATATTCTTTAAATTTAAGATTTATAAAATTTATTTTTTGAAAAGTGTTATTTTCTCCGATTTTTAATCCTTTGTCTTTTTTATCCTTATTAAATTTTTTTTTATATTTTTTAAAAAATTTATTCTGAATTTCTTCTAAAGAACCCAAAATTGTTGGTTTAAAAGGTAATTTTTCTCCCATTTTTTTTCTTATTTGTTCTTCTTCTTTAATTTTAAAATTATGAATTTCATTTAATGAATTTTTCACATTTTTTATATTATAGTTATCTATTCTTTTATTTTTTATATCATTATGAAATAATCTATTATTTTTGTTATATTCTTTAATTATGCTATTATTAAATTTTTCATTGTTTAATTTTGATAATTTTTTATTTTCATTATCTTCTTTAAATGTTTTAATATTATAAATTTTATATTTTGAATTATAGTTTTTTATATTTATTTTTATGTTATTGATATATAATTTTGGAGAAGGTAAATCATTGGATAAAGATTTAACTAAATTTAAATTTGATTTTTCATTTTTATTCTTTTGAGATTCATTAATATTTTTTTTATTATAATAATCATATGATAAATCAATATCTTTCAAATTTGATTGTTTTAAATATTTTAAAGGTTTATCATTCTTATCTTCATTAAAAGATTTTAAGTATGAAGAATTATAATCTGAATTTATTTCTTTTATTTTTGTATTTACTATTTTATTTAAAGGTTTATCTTTAATATCTTCATTAAAAGATTTTAAATTTGAAGATTTAAATTCTAAATCAATTTTTTCTAATTCTATTTTTTCAAATTTATTCATATTTTGATTTTTATTATCTTCATTAAAATTTTTTCTATTTAAAGAAATATTAAATAAATCTATTTCTTTTAAAGTATTTTTATTATCAAATTTATTTACATTCTGATTTTTATTATCTTCATTAAAATTTTTTCTGTTTAAAGAAATATTAAATAAATCTATTTCTTTTAAAGTATTTTTATTATCAAATTTATTTATATTCTGATTTTTATTATCTTCATTGAAATTTTTAATATTAAAAGTATTAAAAATATCAATTAAATTTAATTGATTAAAACTTATTTCATTTATTTTATTGATTTTATCAGATTTAAATTGTTTAATAAAATTTTGATATTTACAATTTATTTTTTCCATTGATTTATTTGGACATAATATTTTCCTTTTATCATTTAAATCTTTTCTAATTTTTTTAATAAAAGTATTATAATCATCAAAATTAATTTTATTATTTTTAATATTTAAATTAGATAATTTTTTATCTTTTTCATCAATTTTAAATAAAGAAACATTATTAACTACATAATTTTGATTAATATTTAATAAATTATTATTACTTAAGGATTGCTTTTCACTTTTATTTTTATTATCAACACAAAATTGTTTATTATTTTCTTTATTATAATTATCATCAATATTATTTAATTTATTATTGAAGTTACTTAAATTTTCATTTTTTTGATTTTCTTTATCTAAAGAAAAAGATTTAATGAAATTTTTTCCATAATTATCATAATAATAAAAATTAAATTGTGAATTACTTGTAAATTCTGTTTTAATATCATTTGTTAATAAATTTATTTTTTTTGGAGTCAAATCTTTTTTTATTTTTCTTCTATAATTACTATTATATTTATTTTCTATTTCATTCAATTCTTTTTCTATATTTTTTTCTTTATCTAATATAAAAGATTCTGATATTTTATCTTCATTAAATGATTTATTATAACTTTTATTAAAATTATTTTCTAATAAATTAAAACCACTATCATTTAAATATAAATTATTAATTTTTAAATCTGTTTTATTTAAATTTATCCTTCTTATATTTTTCTTTTCATATATTTTTTTAATTTCTAAAATTTTATTTGAATTTGTTAATTTATTTTTCTTATTTATAGTATTATCTTTTATTATCTTTTTAATATATAATGACTTATGTTTATTTAATACATCGTTAAAATTATTTGGGGAATTACTTTTAGAAATTATTTTTTCATTTTTTTTATCTTTTTCAAAATAATGAATATTATCTTTATCAAAAGATTTTGAAATTAAATTTAATAAATTATTATTATTTTGATAAACTATTAAATTCTTTTCAAAATTATCATTTTTAAAAGGAATAACATTTTTTTTATTATATTCTAAATTAATATTATTTAAATTTATTGTTTCATTATTATTTTCAATACATTTTTTATTTGATAAATCAGAATTAATTTGTTTTATATTTATATTTAAATATTGATTGTCAATTTGATTAATTGATAAGTTATCATTATTTTTATTTTTATCTTTAGAATCAAAAGAATCTTCTTTTAAATTTTTAAAACTTTTATTTTTATAATCTTTTTCTATATTAATAAATATATTTCTATTATTTTTTTTTCTTTCACTTTTAATCGAAGCAAAATCTTTTTTTAATTCCTTTAAAATTTTCTTATAATAATTATTGATTGAATTTATATTTGGAGGAGTTAAACTTATTCTTAATCTTTTATTTGAATTATCTTCATTAATATTTTTTAAATTATTATTTCTAAATTGATATAAATAATATTTTATTTGAAATTTAGAATTTGAATTATTAATATTATTATGTGTATTTTTTTTATCTAAAGAAAAACTTTTTAAATTTTCCGTTTTAAAAGAATTATTTATTTTATTTAAATTATTTTCTTTAAAATCAATATTTTCTTTTTCATTTTGAATATCTTCATTAAAAGATTTAAAATTTTTCTTATTATAATAATTGAATATTTCATTAACAGATTTAATTTTATCAATAACTTTTAATTTAGGATTTTTAATATCTTTGTTATTTATTTCTTTTATGTTTTGGTTTTTGTAATTTTCATTAATTTGTTTAATTTTATTTTTATTCTCTTCTAAATTTTTAATCGCAATATTTTCATAATCTTTTTTTAATATAATAATATTATTTTTAGAATAATTATTTTCTATTTTATTCAATTCACTATTATATTTTTCTAATTTTAAACTCTTATTATCTTTATCATCAACTTTTATTTCTTTAATCAGAGTTTTATAAATATTGTTAATAAAATATTTATTTTGACTTTTAGTATTTTTAATTTCATTTTTATCATTTTTATTATCATTTCTTATCTTTTTTATATATTTAGAATCATAACTTTTATTTAAGTTATTAAAATCAATCTTTTCATTTTGAATTGTATATTTTTTATTTTCTTTATCTTTTATTATAGTTTTTAAATAATTATTTTGATAAATTTCATTTTGATTATTTAAGTTTTCTTTATTTAAAACAATATCCTTTAATTTTTTATCTAAACTATCTTCAAATATTAATTTTTTATTTTGTTTATTATATTTATTTTCAATCTCATTAAGATAATTTTTTGATAAAATTTTATATTTTGATGATTCATTTGGAATATCTTCATTTATTTTTTTTATAAACTCTTGATTTTGATATAAATTTATATTCTTAATTAAATTTCTAATTTTATTTTTTTGATTGTCTTGTTTTTTAATTTTTTCATCTTCTTTGATTTTTTTAATATTTTCTTTTTTATATTTTTCATCTAAATCTTCTATTTTATTATTTAAATTATTAAGATTTTTAATTTTTTCATCTTTCAAATCAGATTTTATTGTTTGAATACATTCTATTTGAACAATAGTTTTTTTTTCATCAGAAATTTTTAAATTTTTATTCAATTCATCTTTATGAAAAATAATTAAATTTTTATTTAAATAATTATTATTAATGTTCTCTAATTTTTCATTTTGATTATTTTCAATTTTAGTATTTTCACTTTTTAAATCACTTTTAAATTCTTTAATATTTCTTTTATTATATTCTTCTAAAGAATTTTCAATAATATTAATTTGATTAGATAATGTATTATTCTTTTTATTGAAAATATCATTTTTAAAATTTTGAAATTTAATTATTCTTTCCCATTTATAAAATTTTTTCCTTTGGTCAGTAAATCTTAAATTATTCATAATTTTTACAATATATTTATATTTAGAATATCTCCAAAATTGAAAAACATATTTAAAATTATTTAAAGTTGCTTTAGATCTTTGTATATCATCAATTTTATTTGTGATTCTTCTAAATTTAGATTTAAATAATATTCTATATTTATTTGTTAATAAACTTTCTAAAGAATGATTTATATTTAATTTCCTATTAATTTTATCAGGCATTAATTCTTCTGCTAAATTAATACTTTTTCTTGGAGATTCCTTTTTTAAATTTTCTTCTAAATTTCTTCTTTGAGTTAATAATTCTGTACATGGAGAATTATTTTGACATGTATAATTATTTGCAATTAATACATTTGGAATAATAATATCTTTACTATTATTTATCTTAATTAAATATTTTATTTTCTCTGTTATTAAATCTTCTTCTTTTAAATTTTCATTATTCATTTAATTTTAAATTTCTGAAAAGAGATAATTATATATTTTTATATATATTATTTTTTAATTATTTGACAATTACTTAAATGGAAAATAATAATAATTCTTCTTCTTTAATAATTAAAGAAAAACCAAATTTTGAACCAAGTGGTTTATTAAACACAAATAAAAATATAGAAGGGTAATTTATAAAATATAATATTTTAGAATTATTTTAAAATATAATGTCCCTGCAGATAATTGTATTCCTAAAGAAGATTGGAGACTTTATCTTTTTGAAGAAAATGAAAATGAACCAAGTAAATTATATAAATTAAAAAATAAAGATTATTTCTTAATTGGGAAAGAAAAAAAAATTTGTGATATTATTTTAGATTCTTCTTCTATATCAAGACAACATTCAGTTATTCAATTTAAAAAAATTTTATTAAGAGATAAAGAATTAATTAAACCTTATATATTTGATTTAAATAGTACAAATGGAACTTATTTAAATGGAGTTAAAATAAATGATAATAAATATTATGAATTAAATGAAAATGACATATTAAATTTTGGTCATTTAAAATTAGACTTTGTAATAATGAAAAAGCCTAATTAAAAAAAAAATATTAAAAATTTTAAATTATAAAATAATTAATATATAAAAAAATTATATTTGAACTCCATCTTTCCATTCTCCTTCAAATTTATTTCCATCAAAATAATAAAAAATACCTTTTCCATTCATTAAATCATTTTTCCATTCACCATCATATTTATTTCCATTATTATAATAAAATATTCCATTTCCTTCTTTTTTATCATTTACCCAATCTCCAATATATTTATGTCCAATTAAAAAATAATAAATTCCTTTTCCATTCTTTTTATCATTTTTCCATTCTCCATCATATTTATCTCCATTATGATAATAATAAATTCCTCTTCCTTCATATTCATCATTTTTAAATTCTCCTTTATAATAATTCCCATTTTTAAAATAATATATTCCTTTACCTTCTTTTTTACCTTCTTTCCATTCTCCATCATATTTATCTCCTTTTTCATTATAATAATATATTCCTTTACCTTCCATTTTATTATTCTTCCATTCTCCTTCATATTTATCACCATTTATATATGTTGCTATTCCTTTTCCTTCTTTTTTACCATTTTTCATTATTCCTTCATATTCACCATTTTTATATTTTTTCACTATTATATTCCATCCTTTCCATTTCATCAAAATTTGGAAAAATTATCATATAATATTTAAATAATTATTCACTTTATACAATAAGTGATTTAATCGAATTTAAATAATTAATGTTAATTAATAATTTTCTTATGTTTTATTATTTCTTGTTAAAATGAAAGTAATTAATTTTATTGTTTGTGAAATAAAATTATTGATTTTTATTCTCATTTTTTAAATTTTTTCAATTAATTATAATATGGTTTCTATTGGAGAAAAAGTTTATTTAATGAGAAGAAATTATATTAACAATGAAACATTTAAGAAAAGTCCTTTAGAATTAAGGAAAAAAAAATCTTTGAATTTAGATAATAATGAAATTAGTAAAGAACAAGAAAGTTTAGATACTTTAATAAAGAATAGAAGTAAATTGAATAATGAAATAAAGTTAATAAAATTAAATGTAATAAAAAGATTAGAAAATAATCTTTTTAAAAAGAAAAGGCAAATAAAATTGATAAAAAATAAAAGTAATTATAATATAAGTAATTCAGAATTTCATACAGAAAGAACAAAAGTTTTTTCTTCTTCATCAGTTAATAATACAATTAATATAAATAGTAATAATACAATAAATAATAATACAATTGTAAATTCAACAAATAATATTAAGAAAAAAGAAAAATCAATTATTAAAGGATTAACATTAAAATTAAATTTAAGTCAAAGTAGAATTAATAAAAGAAATAAATCTAAAATTTATTTAGATAAATTAAATAAAATCACTGATAAATTAGGAATAACAAATGAATCAGAAAGAAAAAATTATATTAATGATAAAGAAAAAAGAACAATTTATGAAAATCAATTTTTAAAAAAATTTAAAAGAAATAAAGAAAGAAAATTAACTTTATTTAATTCAACTTCAAGATTAAATAATTATATAATAAATGATTATTTTATAAGTCAAAATAATCCAGAATCAATAAAACAAAAATTAGAAATGTCAGAATTAACATATCAACATTTAAATAAAGAAAGGAAGAAAAAAATATATAATGAAAGTCAAAAATATTTTATTGAAGATCCAGATAGAGAAAATTTTTATTATAATTTAGCTCATTATGATGAAGATGAATTTCTTAATAAAGGGTTTTATAGTGAAAGAGATATGAAAAAACTTAAAGATTTATTCTATGATAAAAAAACTCAAGATAAATTAAAAAAAAATTTAAAAGTCTTTGAAAAAATTAGAAATTTAAATTATAAAGATTATAGTTTTCCTAAAGGAAATGAAATTGAATATAAAAATTTAGATAGAATAATTAAAATTAAAAAAATTAAAAAAAATAATTATAATGATTTCAAGAAAAAAAAAGAAAAATTATTTGAAGAAAATGACCAAATTATGTTATCCTTAGCAAGATTTAAATCTTCTGTGGTGATGAAAAAAAATTTTAAGCCTTCAACAATAAATCAATTTAAAACAGTAAATGGATTATATTTTGGATTACCTGTTTAAATTCAATAAAAAATATAATATTTAAATATGATTAAAAACAAGAACAAATAAAAAATAAAATTAATTCATTGTAAAAAAATAAAAAATCTAAATATATAAAACAATAATAAATATATAAAAAAAAAAAATGACAAGCTCAATAGTAAATTATTTTATAGATAACTACCTTTCAAATTTTCTTGAAATAAATCCAGAAGAAACACAAGCAAATTTATGGGCAGGAACAGTAGAATTAAAAAATATAAAATTTAAAGAAAGTATTTTCCAAACATTAAATCTGCCATATTTAGAATTAGTAGAAGGATATGTAGGAAGAATAAAAGCAAAATTAACATTACCTTTATTTTATAATTATCCTATTCAATTAGAAGTTGATAATGTTTTTTTACATGCAAGACAAAAAAGTGTAAATAATTTATCTAAAAATGACCAAATAAATATATTTGAAAATAATAAAAAAGCTCAATTGAAAAATGATGAAGAATTATATATTCAAATGAATAAATTAAAAAATGAAAGTCCTGGTTATGTTCAACAAATAATAAATAATATTCAAATTATTTGTGATAATATTTTCCTCATTTTTGATGATGAAGTTTCTTATTCTTCTCCTTTTAATATTGGTATTTCTCTTAATCAATTAACTTATTTTGCTACAAAAAATGATTATAATGATGAGAATATTAATACTAATATTGAAGAAAGTGATATTAAATATAAAAGAATCAGAATTAAAGGATTTTCTATTTTTCTTGATTATTTCAACGATGTTAAAGATTTAAATTATGAAAATAAAATTATTCAAAGTGAAATTGAAAAAATTGATGAAAAAGTTAAAAATTATTTAAAGGATAAATTAAAATTTTATGCTTATTGTATGAGTGAATTAAATGTTTATAGTAAAGATGAAAAATCACACTATTATATATTATATAATTTAATTTTGGATATTAAATTATCAATGAATGATAAATTCAAAGAAAATTTATTACCTAACTATTATATTGATATTGAATTTCCAAAAATTTCTTTTGCAATTCAAATGAAACAAATTAATGCTTTAATGGCAGAAAAAAATTATTTAGATGCTAAAGATTATTATTTAAAAGGAATAGAAAAGGAATTTTACACTAAAAAATTAACAGAAGAAGAAATAGCAAATTATATAGATGTTTATTTAAATTATTATAAAACAAAATATATAACAATTTTTAAGAATGAAACTGAAAATAAAAAATATGAAGAAAATTTAAATAAATTAGAAGAAAAAGTTTCATATGAAACATTAAAAAATATTAGAGAATTATGTAAAATAAAAATAAAATATTTAAATTCTGTAAGTTCAATAGATGAAAAAATAGAAAATGCAAAAAATTCATGGTATTTTTTTAGTTCAAGAGATGATGATATAAAAAAATTAAAAGAAGAAAGAGAAAAAATTTTAAAAGAAGAAGAAGAAAAAGCTTCTAAAGAAAGTTTATATAATCAAATTATGAATATTCAAAAAACAAATAGTGATTTACAAAAAATTGAAAAAGACTTTCTTATTTTTCATTTTAAATTTTCTCTTATTCAAACTATTTTAATTGTTTATGAAGAAATAAATAAACCTTTAATTAATTTTGAAATAAATAATTTTATCACTGAAGTTAAAATAAATTCAAAAAGTCAAATAGTATCATTAATATTAGGAGCAATATCAATTTCACAATATTGTTCAAAAAATCCAAAATATAAAAAAATATTATATTCAGAATCAAAAGAAGAAAAAAATATCTTATCAATAGTATTCGAGAATAATCCTCAATTTGAAAAGTCAGATTTTAAATTAGAAATAAAAAATGAAAAGCAATTATATATAATAGCAAATATGTATTATTTAAATTATATTCAAACAATATTATTAAAACCATTTGGAGGATTAGATATAAGTCAAATAGTTTTAAATCTTTCTGAAGAAGCTTCAAAATATATTAAAGATGGATATACAAATTTATTATTACCTGGAAATCATACAAATATAGATTTAAATATTGATTTAAAAAGCCCAATGATAATTTTACCTATTAATTTCCTTTCTGAGAATAATAATGATATTATTTATCTTTCTATTGGAGATATTATTATTAAAAGTGACCTTCCTCCAAGAATGCAACCAAATATTGATTATGTTACTTTAAATGATAAAAAATTAATGTTTGATAATTATTTAGTTGATTTAGAAAATATGGTTATGGGAACAAAAATTAATTATGATTTTAATAGTAAATTAAATGGGAAAGAAATTATCACTAAAACTAATTGTTCTATTAAAGCTAGTACTATTATTGAAAGTAAAAATAAAAATTTTGATAATGTTGAAGTTGATATTGATTTAAAAGATATTAAAATTATTATTAACGAAGAACAAATTGTTTTATTAGTTTTATATCTTGAAAATATGAATAGAGAAAATAGAATAATGAATAATACACAAAAGAAAATTAATGAAAGTGAAAAAGAAAAAAATAAAGAATTAACAGAAGAAAAAAAAGAGGAAAAAAAAGAAGAAAAAGAAGAAATAAAAGAAGAAAAAAAAGAAGAAAAAAACGAAGAAAAAAAAGAAGAAATATCAAATTCAACAAATATAACTTTTCATTTTGGTTTATTTAATATAAAATTATTAAAAAGTTTAACTCAAAATGAAGAATTAATAACTCAAAAATTTAAAGATATCGAATTTGAAAAAGATAAACTTTTTTTAGAATTTTCTTTAAAAGATTTTAACACAAATATAAATATGAAAGAAAATATAATGGAAACAAAAATAGAATTAGGTTATATATATTTATATGATAATGATTATGAAATATTAGAAGATGGAAATAAAAGAAATTATTTAAATGACGAATTTAAATGTATTTTAGGAACATCAATTTCAAAAGAATTAAATGAAAATAGTTTTAAAATTACAGATTTATTAAAAAATTCAATTTCTGATAAAGAAAAAAATAATAATAATTATACAATTCACTTATCATATATTTCAAATTCACAAGATAATTCTTCAAAAATGAATATTTCAATTGAAGAAGTTTTTATTTCTCCAAATTTTTCTTCTTTAGTTAGAATATATCAATATTCAATGTATTATTTAAATGTATATAATGAAAGTCAAAATGTTTTAAAAGGAGAAGAATTAAAAGAGCAATTAAGTTTATTAGAATTAAGTAAAAATGAAACTACAGGTTTATTTAAAGATGAAAAATCTCAAAAATTATCTAGAAGAGCTTTTACTAAACAATTAAATTTAATTGAAGAAGAAAAAGATAAAAAAAAGATTATTAAAAACGAGAAAAAAGAGGTTTTAGAAAGTAAAAGTGAAATTACTTTTCAAATGAATAATGTTGATATTATGTTTCCAATTGATCCAAATAGTAATTTTACTCAAGTTATTTCTTCTCAAATTCAAATAAATTTAATAATGATTTCTTCAAGTAAATATGAGAATATTTATCATAATTTAATTTTAGTTGAAACAAATTATGAAAAAAACGATTCTGAAATATCATTTTCTATAACAAAGGGAACAATTGATGTTTATAATTTTAATGATAATTATATTGAAGTAACTAAATTTAAAGGATATAATTTTGATAATATATTAAATAATTATGCTATAAGTGTAAAAATGAAAAGTTCAATTGATCATCAAAAACAAATTCAATTAACTAGAATTGATTTATTAACAAATCCTTTTAATTTTGTAATGAATTTTTTCCATGTTTCAACTTTTATAACTTTATATTATAATATGATGGATTATTTAAATAAATTTTCAACTGAATATTCTTCAATTACAACACAATTAATTTCAAGACAAAAAATAACTGAAGAAGGAACAATTTCAAATGAATTAAATAATTTAAATAAGCCTGTAAATTTAGTAAAAACAAATATAGATAATTATTCCATTTGTCAAGAAATAAATGGTAATTTATCAGACATTAAATTTGATATTTGTGATTATTTTAGTGGTCAATATAAAAGTTTAGTTGATTTATCTTTAACTAATTTAAATTTATCATATTGTTCTAATAATGATCCTAAAGATTCAAAAGATTTTGCTTTGGCTTTATTTGAAATGATTTCTAATAAAAAATATCCTATTGATAAATATGATCCTAAAAATATTTTTCAATATTTAAATTTAATTATTTGGATTGAAATGAAATATTTTAATTCTAATATTAATCAATGGGAAAGTTTTATTGAACCTTATGATATTAAAATTAAATTAATTCAAGTTATTAAAAGAATGAGACAAAGAATTGAAATTAGAAGTAGTAGAATATTTAATGTTAATATTTCTTGTAATGTTTTGAAAATATTAAAAATATTAAAAGATAAATATGAGAAATTAAATAATAAAATAAAACAAGAAAAAAGTTTTGGTATTACTAAATCTTTATCAGGAATTCAAACTAATGAAATTTCATTAAAAATATTAAATAAAACTGGAATTTTATTAAATATATATTTTGATAATAATGATAATCCAAATTATATAGAAATTGAAAATGAGAAAGAATTTATTAAAAATGAATTATTAAATTATAAAGTAAATAGTAAAAATGATAATTCTTTAAATACAACTTTATCATTTGGATTTGATAAAAAACAACCAATTAATTTTTTTAATTTTAATCATAATCAAACTAAGAATTATTTAATAAAATATAATGGAGAAAATTTAAATATTTCAGTTTCAAGTTTTGTTAATGATGAATTATGTAAATGTATATTATTCTCATCAACAGTTAAAATATATAATTATTCAAAATTTGATGATTTAAAAATAGTAAATTCA
>JAEEGK010017334.1_pt1 | contig 15719 bp, 9 predicted proteins | sample 8958771 | NCBI WGS metagenome assembly JAEEGK01 (sample SAMN16246547, study PRJNA631951) | gut metagenome | biome: gut microbiome; feature: rumen; material: SC-attached | host: Bos | place: Iran: Karaj | collected 2018-10
ATAATAGAAGTAAGATCTGCCGGGAAGCCAGGCCATGGCATATCATCAATTTTTGGAATTGCGTTTCCAATATCATCATTTACTTTAAGATTCTGTGTGTTTGGAACTGTAAGCTCATCGCCGTCAATGCTCCAGCTTATTCCAAGCTTTGCAAAACTGTATTTAAGCGGACGCATTTCTTCAGGACGGATTCCTTTAATTGTAATCTTTCCTTTAGTGGCTGCTGCCATACCGATATAAGATCCAATTTCGATATAATCAGGTCCAATTGTAAATTCACAGCCATGAAGCTTTTTTACACCTGTAATATGAAGGATATTACTTCCAATTCCACTTATTTTTGCACCCATGGCAACAAGCATTTTACAAATGTCCTGAACATGAGGTTCACTTGCACAGTTTTGGAGAATTGTTTCTCCTTCCGAAAGAGCTGCAGCCATAACTGCGTTTTCTGTTGCTGTAACTGAAGCTTCATCCAGAAAGATATCTGCCCCTACAAGCTTAGTTGCAGAAAATTCAAAACGACCGTTTACATGAATATTTGCACCAAGAGCTTTTAATGCAAGAAAATGTGTATCAAGTCGGCGGCGGCCAATAACATCACCACCAGGAGGTGTCATTTCGCACTTTCCCTTACTTGCAAGAAGAGGTCCTGCAAATACAATAGAACCCCGTACTTTTTTTGTAAGCTCACTTGGAAGTTCTGTTGTTTTTATTTTATCACACTGGATTTTCCAGTTGTTTTTGCTGAGTTTTTCTACCTTTGCACCAAGAGATTTAAGAATCTCAAGCATTACACAGGTATCCTGGATTTCCGGTATGTTATGAAGAATAACCGGTTCTTCGGTCATAAGAGTTGCCGCAATACAAGGCAAAGCAGCGTTTTTATTTCCACTGGCAGTAACTGTTCCCTGAATAGGATATCCACCCTCAATTACATATTCTTTCATTAAATGCTCCGATGATTAAAAATAATTTTAAGAACTTCTTTTGATGTGCTCTCCCGTGGAAAATATCTTCGGTCAACGGGGATGATGTTGTCCTCAGCCATTTTTCACTCCGAGCACATAAACAGATACTCTTGTCACTATTATTATTTAATCGACAATAAGTTAATTAATACATCGGAACATTTACACATCGAGTTAAGAGAAACCCATTCATTACGTGAATGAAATTCGTGGCCGCCGGTAAATATGTTTGGGGTTGGGATTCCCATTTCGGTAAGCCTTGAACCGTCTGTTCCGCCTCTTATTGGTTTTTGTATGATTTTTACACCAGATGCTTCATAAGCTTTTTTAAGACGTTCAACAACTTCGGGATGTTTATCAAGTTCACTTTTCATATTAAGATACTGCTGCTTAAAGTTTACCTTTACCTGTCCACCGTATTTTTTCTGGATTTTTTGAGCAGTCTCTTCCAGAAGCTTTTTCTGCTGTTCAATTTCTTCTATATTAAAGGCACGTAAAAGCAAGGAAGAAACAGCATTTTCTATACTGGACTTTGTTTCCATAAGTGCAATAAAGCCTTCGTATTTTTCTGTTGTTTCCGGCCTTTTGTCTGAAGGAAGCATTGAGGCAAATTCTGAAGCCATAAGATTTGCGTTTATCATTCCGTTAGCTTTTGCGTCTCCTGTATGACAGGCTTTTCCGGTAAATTCAACTGTTGCTGCCCAGGCATTAAAGCATTCACTTTCAAGTTCACCTTCGGCACCACCGTCCACTGTGTAAGCAGCTTTTGATTTTATAAGCTCAAGCGGAACTCTGTCCATTCCATGTCCTGTTTCTTCATCAGGAGAAAAAAGAACTTCTACAGGACTATGTTCAATTTCCATATGGCAAATATAATCTAAAGCACACATTATTGCAGAAACTCCGGCCTTATCATCAGAGCCAAGAAGGGTAGTGCCATCGGAATGAATGATAATATCACTGCTTCCGTCCGGCAGAGTTTTACTTTCAAGCACCGGATTAACATCTTTTCCGCTTACTTCATCTACTGTGTCCATATGTGCAAGCAGGAGTACGGGTTTTGAATCCTTATATTGTTCACCCTTTGCCGGAAGATACGCATATACATAGCAGTCTTTTGTAACCTGAACTTCTTTGAGCCCAAGCTCAATAAGTTCCTGCTGGAGTATATGTGCTAAATCAAATTGTCTTTGAGTTGATGGAAAAACTCCATTATCTGCAGCAGCGCTGTCACTTTCGGTCCAAACCTTTACGTAACGTAAAAATCTATCTAAAAGCCTGTTTTTATAGTCATTATTGTTCAATATGTAGTTCATATGTTAATTGTACTGAATTTTAAGGTTTCGGTCGATAATATAAGATATGGAAGATATTATGAATTTTACGAATCAGTTGGAAGAAGCCCTTATGGCTAAGCAAAACTGGTTCAACACCGAAAGATTGCAATACATGCTTGAACAATTCAGACTTCTTCATACCTGTGTAAGAAATCTGAATGAGGTACTGGTAAAGCGTTCTCTTATTAATCCGGATCCATACAAGCTGGAAACCCGTATTTCTGATATTGGAACTATAGAGACAAGTTCTTTTACAGAAAACGAAGACGCTATAGTGCTTGGTAAACGTTTCTCTGATTACGAAATGATGCTCGACTTTATCTGTACATATTTCCGTTTTACAGTAGAAAATATTGACCTTTCAAGAATCAAAATTCTTATGGAGTTTATTGGAGTTTTTGACTGGAACAACTTATCTTCCAATAGTTCTAAATCAAATACCAGAGCTCTTGCTACAGCGCTTACAAAAGCAAGAACAAATGCTCCGTCTGTTACAATCAGTCTTATAAATGACAGCCAGGAAAAGTGCGGAAAGTGCATTAAGATTATTGACAGCTGTTTAAAAGAACTTGCCGATTTTCAGAAGGAAATGTACAAAGGAAATGTTCGAAAAGATGTTTTTGAACATCCTGAATTTAATAAAGAAAAGGCTTTTTCTTCTCCAGATGTTGAAATTAATGAAATTAAGAAGCTTTATGTAAAGACAACAGGAAAAAAAGTAGTATATACAGACCTTCTTCAGGAAATTGTAGCAGAAGACCAGGGGCCAAATAAGGAAAGTCTGCGTCTTGCGCTGCTTGATAAGCTTCAGATTAAGGTTCAGGAATCTAAAAAAGAAACTAAAACCGTAAATCCACGTGATTTATTGATGTCGGCTGTTTTTTCTCTTGGTGTTCTGGGGCCTATTCTTGGTCAGTTATATGTTAAGCTTTCTGATAACTTTGATTTATTATTCTTTGTTAAAAAGACCTTCTTTAAAAAGTTTATGGAAGCGCTCAAAAAGGCTCTTGGAATTAAAGAAAAGCCTCGTTCCTGCGTAATTGCTGTAACAGATCCTCAAACCGGAGCAAAAAGCTCTCAGACTATAGATGTAAATACATTTATGCAGAAAATTGATAAGCTTGCTCATATTTATTCAGGAATTGCAGCTAAAGGAAATGAGTATAACAAAATTAATTCTGCAAATGAAGATGATATTCTGATTTTCCTGAACCGCCAGATTCAGGAAAATCAGAAGTTTTTTACCACAATTAATGCGCTTGATGACCATTTTAAGAGCCATGTTGAAGTTCTTCAGCGACCAAAGGTAAAAGGACTTAAAATTGACCTTTCTTCTTATAGAAATGCTATAATTAATTCAAATAAAAAACGCGGTGAATACGCTGCGGCTAAAGAAGAAATTGAACAGATGAGGAAGCTTGGAATAATAAACTGATAATACTATGAAAAAGCTGATTTTTATTTTAACAACCCTTTTTTTTACCGCTTTTGCTTTTGGACAGGAGCAGGATCCTCAAAAAGTATTCTCTATTATAGAGCCTTATCATGTGCATGATTTAAATCCACAGACTACAAGTTATTCTAGTGATGCACAAATACTTTCGGGGCTTTATGAAGGACTTTTTTCATATGATCCGGTAAATCTAAATCCCAAATATGCAATTGCCGTTGATTATCGTATTTCAAGAGACAAAAAACGCTGGACTTTTAAGATAAATGATAAAGCCTGTTTTAGTGACGGCGAAAAAATTACAGCAATGAGTATAAGGGAGTCCTGGTTAAAGCTTCTTGCAAATCCTCAAGCACCATATTCATCTCTTTTTGATGTAATTGTAGGCGCAGAAGATTATAGAATGGGGAAGGTAGCTGCCGAAGAAGTTGGAATTTATGCAAATTCTGAAGATTCTCTTTCGATACATCTCATAAAACCTGCAAATTATCTTCCAAAAGTTTTGTGTCATCATGCTTTTTGTATTGTAAGCAATAAACCAAATGTTTATTCAGGAGCATTTACGCTTCAAACTATAGATGACGGATATTATAAACTGGTAAAAAATGAATATTACTGGGATAAGGACAATGTGCAGCTTGATCAAATCATCTTTTATCAGAGTGATGATGCTGCCGAAAATGCATTTTATTACAACACGGGTATAGTTGATTGGGTTGCAGGTAGCCTTGATACAAGTCTTCTTATAAATAAAAAAGCCTATAGAATAAATGCAGAATTTGCCACCGCTTTTATGTTCTTTAAAATGGGCTCTTCAATATGGAAAAATAAAGAATTTAGAGTAGCTTTATTTGAAGCAATGCCATGGGAAATTCTTAGAAAGGATTATTATGTTCCTGCAACTAATTTTGTTTATCCTTTGTCCGGCTATCCTCAAATTGACGGTTATTCATATACTGATCTTGGAGAAGCTAAAAAACTGATGCAGCTTGCACGTGAAAAATATAATATCAGCGAAGATGAAAAGCTTACATTAACTCTTGAAATTCCTGAAAACAGTCTTCCAAATGATACCCTTGTAACACTTAGTGATGCACTTGATCAGTTGAACGTATCTTTGGTTATTAAAACAAAAAAATCTTATGAATACTTTAGTGGTGTAAGAACTTCTGATTCTGATATTTTTATGTACACCTGGATCGGGGACTTTGCAGATCCTCTGGCATTTCTTGAGCTTTTTAGAGGAAAATCTTCATTAAATGATTCCCGCTGGATGAATGAAGATTTTGATGCTCTTCTTGATAAGGCTGCAATGGAAACAGAAGAAGAACGCTACAAGCTTTTGGGACAGGCAGAAACCCTTCTGCTTGATGATTGTGTGGTAATTCCGGTTTTTCATCCGGTTATTTATAATATTATAGATTCAAATGCAGTTGGCGGCTGGTCAGAAAATGCTTTTGATATACACCCGCTTAAATATTTGTATAAAAAAATTGAGTCTACAACTGCGCCAAACGTTGTTATGGCAAAGTGAATTGAAAAATAGTGTATAAATGATTATAATTTTGGGATAAAATTTATAACTAATTATATAGAGGAAAAATATGGTTATTTTGACATTGAACTGCGGTTCATCATCTGCAAAGTATCAGGTTTATGACTGGGAAAACAAAGAAGTAATGGCTAACGGTGTTGTAGAACGCATCGGTATTGAAGGAAGCTGCATTACTCACAAGGCAAAGGGAAAGAAAACAGAAATCGAAAGCCCTTGTCCAACTCACAAAGAAGCTATTGAACTTATTATTAAGGAAATTACTGATCCTGAAGTTGGTGTAATTAATAGCATGGACGAAATTGGAGCTGTAGGTCACCGCGTACTTCATGGCGGCGAAAAGTTTACAAAGTCTGTTCTTATTACTCCAGAAGTTTTGGATGGATTCCGCGAAGTAATTGATCTTGGACCACTTCATATGCCTGCAAATATCATGGGTATTGAAGCTGCCCAGAAGGTAATGCCAAACGTTCCACATTCAGCAATTATGGATACAGCATGGCACCAGACTATGCCGGAAGAAACTTTCCAATATGCTATTCCACGCGAATGGTACGAAAAATATGCAGCACGCCGCTACGGTTTCCACGGAACTTCTTTCCTTTATACAGCAAAGCGCGCTGCGGTTCTCCTTGGAAAAGATCCTAAAGATTGCAACCTTATTATCTGTCACATTGGAAACGGTTCTTCTATGTGTGCTGTAAAGAACGGTGTATGTTATGATACAACAATGGGTATTACTCCTCTTGAAGGACTTGTAATGGGTACCCGTTCCGGAGACCTTGATCCGGCTCTTCCTTTCTACATTATGCGCAAAACCGGAATGTCTGCTGACGAAATGGATAAGGCTTTGAACAAGCAGTGTGGTTGTCTTGGTATTACAGGTAAATATTCTGACCGCCGTGATATCGAAATTGACGCAGCTAAGGGTGATAAGCTTTGTCAGCTTTCTATTGAAATGGAAGCACTCCGTATTAAAAAATACATTGGTGCATTTATGGCAGAACTTGGCCATGTAGATGCAATTGTTTGGACAGCAGGAGTAGGGGAACGTGGACCAATCACTCGTTTTAAGGCTTGTTCTGGTCTTGAAAACTACGGTATCAAGATTGATGCACAGCGCAACGAATGGTCATTCACAGGTAACGCAGAAACCTTTATTCATGCTGATGATTCTGCAACAAAGATTTTCGTAATTCCAACAGATGAAGAGCTCGTAATGACAGAAGATGCTTACGCTCTTATGAAGGGCACTTACGATGTTCACACAAACTTTAAGTACAGCTTCCAGAGTCCTGACTATGTAAACAAGGCTCGTGAAGAAGGCTTGAAGGGTGATCTGGTAAAAAGACCAAATCTCGAAAAGGTAATTGCCAGACCACCAAAAAACTAAGTAGTGAATGAGAAGACTGTTTATTTGCATTTTTCTGATATTCTCTCTGTTTCCAGTTTTTGCTGACGAAGAATCAGTTGTAGTTGTAGAAGAAGATGTAAATGAACAGCTTGAAACTTTTTCATGGGAACCTGTTGCCAAAGCAAAAGAATACGGTGTTACCATTGAAAAAAAAGATTCAACCACTGACGAGTGGATTGAATATAAGCAGATAAGAACAAAAGAAACAAACCTTGAGGTGCTTTTTACAACCGGAGAATACAGGGTTAGCATTGCGACCTATAATATTCTTGGTCGAAAAGGAAAAAGTACCGACTGGGTTGTATTTAATATTCTTGAAGAATCAGTTCCGTATCTTAATAAGCATTCATTCCTTACAGATGAAGACTGGGGTGCACCTGTTTTGTATTTTGAAAATAATGCGGCAGGTTCTCCAGTTATAAGTGATCTTGGAACTGTATTCCCGGCCACCGGTTATAATGAGAATTCTCTCCTTATAAAAGGCCGAAATATTTTTTCTCCCAAGACAGAATTTTATCTTATTCCCCGCGAAAGTGCTCCAGAAAATGCTCAGGATTTTGTAAGTTATAATGGCCAGAGAAAAGAACAGAAGTTAAAAATTCTTGCACGTAAATCTTCGGATTTTTCTGTTGTGCTTTCTTATGATCCTAAACAATTGCTGCCAGGTTATTATGATCTTGAGGTTAGAAATCCCGGAGAAAAAAATAAGGATGCAATGAGCATTCTTGTTCTTGATAATTCAGAAAGTCACTTTAGCCCTCAAAGTGGTTTTGAATATGATAATCACTATATGGTCAACAGCTTTAATATTACTAATGCTTATGACGGTACATATAGAATTTCTTTAAAAGGAACTTATTTTTCTTCTTCCCTAAAGTTTTATCTGGAGCCTTCCAGAGGTTTTTATTCCTATCCGTTTGAATCTCAGATAGAAAGAAGTACAGTTCCAATTGAGGTTTCTGAATATCAGAAAGCAGAAGATTCTTCTGTTATTATTTATTTTGATATTTTTACAGGGGAGCTTAGAACAGGTTATTATAATTTAGTTGTAGAAAATAACGGGAAAGTTTATGACAGAATTTCCTGTCTTGTAAAACGTCCATTTGATCACGATTATACAAAACAAGTAAAGATTGTTAAGGCAAGATATAATAAGAGAACCGAAAAAATTGATATAAAGCTTTCGGATGAAAAATTTAATGCCGGAAAAACTTATACTCTTGTTTCTGAATATGATGAGTTATTCAACTCTAACAATAGAATAAACCTTAATCTGAATACAAACAAAAAGACTCTGGTTGGAACCATTTCTCCAAATGATGTGACAATTGCAAAATATGCACTGCTTATAGAAGATGAAAATTCCAGCGATGTTATTTATTGTAATATAGATAACCGGCTTGCATTAAAAATGAATAAGCTTTCTTCTGAGCAGGTAAATAAAATATTTTTCCGTCCGGAAGGAAAAGAAGATCTTTTGCAGGAGGCTCGCGAAGGCGGTATAGTTGAATTCTATGATAATGATATTCAAATGGTAAAGAAAATGCCTCCTTTGTTCTCAAATATCAGATTCTTGCTTACAACCCAAAAATTTAATAACTGGCGCATAGCAGGTGAACTGGACTTTTTGAATTTTGGATTTGTATCACTCTCCGGAAATTATACATGGATGAATGACGAGGAAGGTGTACATAATTTTATAAGTACAAGTTTGCGTTTTAGCATTCCTAATATGTATTTTTCTCCTTACCTTGGAGTTGGTATTGGAGAAGAGCTTGCGCAATATGAGGGAAAAACCTTTAATTTTAATAATGCTCTGCAAATGTTTAATAACCCTTCAGAACTCTTTTTGAGTGCACAAGCTGGAGTGAATTTGTTTACACTTATTGATGTGCGATATACTCTTGAGCTGCATGGCTTGTTTGATTCAAAATATTTTACAGATACTGTTTCTATTGGATTTACATTCCCTATAAGAGCATACAAGTTTAAACGTAAAGTTCTTACACGTTATGCAAACATAACAAAAGACGGGGCGCTTGATGGAACTGCATTTATAGATCCAACTTCTAATGTTACAGAAGTATTCCTTTATGAGTCAGACACTGTCGGCGGTTTTGAAGGTTACGATAAGCTTGCTTATGCTGCAATTGATAGTACAGTTGCAGCTGTAGAAGAAAATGCCTTCCGTAATTGTAAAAAGCTTAATGAAGTTAGTTTCCTTAATCAGTTTGATGAGGAGACTCCACTTGTAATAAAGTCCGGAGCATTTGCAGATGATACTCAGATTGCTTCAATAAGACTTCCATTAAGGACTGTAGAAGTACAGGAAGGTGCATTCCAAAACTGGACAAGAGGACAAATAATTGTTCTTAACTGGAATAAAGATGATGAAAAGCCAAGGAATCTTATTGGACTCCAAAACTGTTCTGCAACAATTCTTTACAGCAACGGAGAAGTCTTCCAGGCAAATTATAGGAATCCTTTAGAAGATGCACGCAACTGGATTTCTTATGATCCGCTCAAAATAAATAATGTTTCGATTTATAAAGATAATTCTTATGATCTTGGAATTAATCTCAAAGGTTATGCACCAAGCTGGCTTAGAACAGAACTCTATACCTGGATAAATAATGAATCACCAATACAGGTTGTTGATTATCTTAAGAATGGCGATATGATTTCATTTAAAGTTCAGGGTGACGGAAATAAATTTGATTTTGTAATTACTACAGAAGAGGGTGGTTATTTCTACTACAGGTTTAAAACCGAAGCAGACAAACTTACTACTGTAGAAATTCCATATAAAAAACTTAAGAAGTATCCTTATTCAAGTGTTAAGAAATTTGATAAGGATAAAATCAAAATGTGTTGCATTGTACCAATGTGCAAGGGTGAAAATAACGATGTTTCATTCTTTGATTTTGAGGTGAGCATAAAATGAAAGACAAAACTGAAAAATTAGAAAAGAAAAAGCTTAAGAAAAAAAGAATTAAGGTTCGTCATCCGATTGGAGTAAAGCTTGGATCAATTTTCTCTTTTCTTGTAATTCTTGTTTTAGGAATTACCGTTGCGCTTGTATATATTCTGTTCGCAAATGATGAACGCGTAAATGCAAAAGCAAATACAATTTCTTTAAATGAAACTACTGCAAACTCTGTTCAGACACAGTTCAGTAATATACAGATTACTACAAATAACTTTTACAATATTCTTTATTTTATAAAAGATGATAATCACTTTGAAGAAGAAGCCGCATATTTTTATAAAGAGCTGTTTAATTCAAATCCGGATATCCTTTTTCTTTATAGCAGTGAGTTTGGTTATCAGGCTTCTCTAGATTTTAAATCTTCATATCCATCCGGTCAAAAGATTTTTGAAGACTGGTTAAAAGAAAATGCTGGAATTCGTTATTCGGTTATTGGCGGCAATTATATAATTAAAGATTTAAAAACTACTTTTAACCGCGATTATATTCTTGCAACCTTGTTTCCATATAATAATACAGTAGTTTGTGTTTGTTTTGATGTTGAAGCTCTTAAAGAATCATGTTTTAAAAATTCAAATGCAACCTATATTGTAAACCAATACGGGGAACCTTTGATTTATGAAAACAGCAAGGCTGTGCTTGATGCGGGACTTGTTCCATCCTTTGATGTTGTAAAAGAAGTCCTCAATTCAAGCTCAGGAAATGAATACATTTTTAAAGACAGTAATAATGAAAACTGGATTTACATCCGTTCTAACTTCCTCGAAGATACATGTTCTGCAATTACACTTGCTTCTGAATCTTCTATCCTTAAAGCAATCAATCTTACTGCATTAAGAATTATTGCAATTTCTGTTGCCGTCTTTTTCCTTGCAATTATGATAATCAGGTTCTTTAGCCGTTCCCTTACAAATCCTATTGAAGATCTGGTAGCTGCAACTAACAGTATTGATAAAGGAAATTATGATATTCATCTTAGACCAAAAACCAAAGACGAAATCGGTTATCTTACTGATCGATTTATAAATATGTCTGGTGGACTTGCAGAACGAAACCGACTTATGACAACCTTTACAAAATTTGTAAACAAGGATATTGCCGAAAAAGCTGCAAACGGTCAATTAACTCTTGGTGGAGAAGATAAAAATGCAACCGTATTCTTTAGCGATATCCGTTCCTTTACAGCAATGTCCGAAAAAATGACTGCTCCTCAGGTTGTAGAATTCTTAAATGATTATTTTACACGCATGGTAGATTGTGTAAACAAGACAAATGGTATTGTTGATAAATTTATTGGTGATGCTGTAATGGCTGTTTGGGGTGCTGCTACAACAAACGGTTCTCCCGAAGAAGATGCCTGGGCTGCAATCAAAGCTGCACTTATGATGCGTATTGCACTCTATCATTTTAATGAAAATCAAATTAAGCACGGACGCAATCCAATTAAGATTGGATGTGGTATAAACAGTGGTCCTATTGTAGCCGGTCAGATTGGTTCTGAAGATCACATGAACTATACCGTAATTGGTGATACTGTAAACCTTGCCAGCCGTACCGAAGCTTTAAACAAGCCTTTTGCAACAGATATTCTTATTACAGAAAATACCTATCTTCTTGTAAAAGATAAAATTGTTGTAGAAGAAATGCCTGGTGTACATGTAAAGGGTAAAACAGATCCAATTAAAATGTATGCTGTAGTTAATGCAAAGGGAGTAAAAGGACCTAAGGATATTCATAAGCTTAGAGAATTCCTTGGTTGGGATGAGCCTGAACTTGATAAGGTAAATACTGATGAAGAAGAAAAGAAGTATAAGATCGGCAAATAGGCGAAAGCATAGATTTGTTGATTTTCTGACAGTTGTAATTTGTCTCGCTGGTATTGCAGGTGCTTTGTATTGCTTTAGAAATCTGATATACAAATCCCTTGCGACCGATGCAGATATTCCTGTTGGAACAATTACTTTTAAGAAAAAATCTCCTAGACGCAGACTTGAACATGAAAATGTTTGGGAATATTTAAAACTTCAAAGTACTATTTACAAGGGCGACTATATTCTTACAGAGGATATGTCGGAGGCTCAGTTATTTTTTAAGGAAAAGAATTATTCAGTAAATGATTCAGAAGGAAATGTTTCAAGAGTTATTTACGATTCAGATGAAGGTCAGATTAATACAGGTTCTGCCGAAATTCATGCAAATTCAATGATGAGAGTTGGCGATGACAATTTGCTTCATTTTATAAGTGGTTCTGTTTCTCTTAATTCGGGTTCGCGTACACAAGACCTTTCAATTCAGGTTGGTGAAAATATTTATGTTCTTGAAAAAAATACTTCTGCGGTATTCAGTATGGCAACACAGCGCGAAGCAGATGGAAAACAGACTGCAACAATCTTTGTTTCTAACGGAAAGGTTTTAGAAAAGAAGGCAGAAGTAAAGAAGGGAGAAGAGCCGGCTGCTGCTGTCGAAATTGGTGCCGGAGAAGTTCGTACTGTTAAAGTTGTTCCGGAACAAGCTGCTGCTAAAGCTGATGATGCTATTATTCCGGATGTCGTAAAATCTGTAGCAAAGAAAACAGTTGATAACACAAAGAAGGTCGCATCTAATGTCACAGCCAAAATTACTGGCAAAGAAGTTGAGCCTGTAAATGAAGCAAAACCTGCAGCAAAGGAGCAGACAAGTACAACACCTGCAAAAGCTTCTGCATCATTCAGTGTTCTTGTTCCTCCATCTTCATATTCTATTACACAAAATAAAGATACAAAGGATCCTGTTCCATTCTATTGGACAGATATCTCTAGAATAAAAGTTGAATTCTCTTACAATTCAAACTTCTCTAAAATTATAGATACAGTTCTCCTTGATTCTGCAGATAAAAAAGCCTCACTTGTTCTGGGATTTGCAAATCCTAATGATGTAATTTACTGGCGGGCTTTACCTGCAAATCAAAATTATTCTTCAAATGTTGATTATCCTTCCGGAAAGCTTCTGGTACACAATCCTGTAGAAAAGAATCTTAAAAATGCACTTACTGTAGCTTATGGTAAAGAGTATGCAGATGAAATTAATAAGGCAGTTGAAGAGACTCAAACAGAAAAAAATAACGCTCAGGAAACTATTAAAGAAACAGTAGTGGAGCAGGAAGCTGCTCAGGATGATCAGGAAAATACAATTGACAATATAAAAGATCTTCATTCAGGAAAGGCTGATGAAGAGGCAAGGCTTGCAGAAGAAGCACGTCTTGCAGAAGAGACAAGAAAAGCAGAAGAAGCACGTAAGGCAGAAGAAGCACGTAAGGCAGAAGAAGCACGTAAGGCAGAAGCGGCAAGAAAGGCAGAAGCAGCCCGCAAAGCCGAAGAAGCAAGAAAAGCAGAGGCAGCACGTAAGGCAGAAGAGGCAAGAAAGGCAGAAGCAGCCCGCAAAGCTGAGGAAGCAAGAAAAGCAGAAGAAGCCCGCAAGGCCGAGGAAGCAAGAAAGGCAGAAGAAGCCCGCAAGGCCGAGGAAGCAAGAAAGGCAGAAGAAACCCGTAAAGCTGAGGAAGCAAGAAAGGCAGAAGAAGCCCGTAAAGCAGAAGAGGCAAGAAAGGCCGAAGAAGCCCGCGCTGCAGAAGAAGCCCGCGCTGCAGAAGAAGCACGTAAAGCAGAAGAAGCTCGTTTAGAAGAAGAGCGTAAAGCTGAAGAAGAAGCTTTGAGACTTCAGGCTCTTGCTTTAGATGAAGCCGCATTTGAAAGCTTTACTAAATCTAAACCGGTTTTGAATACTCCTGCAAACTCAAAAGTTTATACCGAAGCTGATTTTGATACACTAAATCCTAGAATCGAATTTACCTGGCAGAAAGTTGAAAACGCAAGAGATTATAAATTTATAATTAAGAACTCTAAGGGAGATGTTGTTTTTGAAAGAACAATTACAGCAAATAGATTTACATTGACTTCAAATAATCTTAGTTATATTGCAGATAATGATGAATATACCTGGACTGTAGAAGCAATGCAAAAAATAGGCGGAAAGGATGCTGTAAGTCAGGTTGCAGAACATACCTTCAAAGTTCAAATGGAAGATGCCGAAACTGCAACCCTTAATACAGATAACCTTGTAACTTATTAATTCTAACGCTGGCAGGAACCGTCATGGATTTTCTGCCAGGTTTCCTGTCCGGCAAGAATTCTTACAAGCTCCATTGCAAACTGTTCACTGGCTCCAGGTCCTCGGCCTGTTACAAGTTTTCCATCAGTAATAAATACCTGATCTGAATATTTATTCTGATATTCCACCTTGGCATTATCCTGCATTCCAGGATAGCAGGTCCAGTTTTTATCTTTTAAGATGTTAGTTTTTCCTAATACAACAGCAGGAGAAGCACAAAGTGCTGCTACAAGCTTTCCGTTATTACTGCATTTTTCCAGGTAAGCAAGAAGCTCTGCGTTTTCGGAAAGATTCTGGGCTCCAAGCCCACCTCCGGGACAAACAACACAGTCCGGAAGTTCATCTGCATATTCTTTTAAAAAGTCATAAAAACTCATGTCTGTAATAACTGGAACTTTGTGAGAGCTTGTTACAATCATCGATTTATTAAATGGAGTTCCTTTTACACCAACCGTAATTACTTCAATTCCGGCTCTTCTCATATAATCTACGGGACTCAATGCTTCAATGTCTTCAAATCCATCAGCAAAAAATACTGCTGCCTTTGCCATGTTATTCCTCCTTATTTTTTCTATGATAATGATATAACTTTAATAAAAAATATGCTATAATACAAATATGAGTGATGAAGATTTTTCTGCTATTGTACGTGCAGATTTAAAAGATAGATTTGATGAACAGGATAATAAATTACGTCCTACTATGCTTTCTGATTTTTTGGGACAGGAAAGCGTAAAGAAAAATCTTTCAACCTTTATAGAAGCCGCAAAGCTCCGGGAAGAACCTCTGGATCATCTGCTGCTTATTGGACCTCCTGGTCTTGGAAAAACCACACTTGCACAAATCACTGCCCATGAGCTTGGAGTTGATTTTAAAGTAACTTCTGCACCAGCTTTAGATAAGCCAAAGGATCTTGCAGGAATTCTTTCTACAATAACCCCGCGTACAGTTTTCTTTATTGATGAAATTCACCGCTTAAAACCCGCAATAGAAGAAATGCTTTACATTGCAATGGAAGATTTTGAACTCGACTGGATTATTGGTCAGGGGGCTGCAGCAAGAACCGTGCGAATTCCAATTCCTCCTTTTACTCTTGTTGGAGCTACAACAAAAGCCGGAAGTGTAAGTTCACCGCTTCGTTCTCGTTTTGGCTTTATTCCACGTTTTGAATTTTATACACAAAAGGAGCTTGCTTCCATAATTAAACGTTCTGCTTCCATTCTGGAAATTGGAATAGAAGAAGATGCGGCTCTTTTACTTGCACTATGCTGTCGTGGAACCCCTCGTGTTGCAAATCGTGTTCTTCGTCGTATGAGGGATTTTGCACAGGTTTCGGGAAGTCAGATTATTACAGTAAATATTGTTGATGATGGATTACGTCGTCTGGAAATTGACGAAATTGGTCTTGAAAAATATGACAGAGAAATTCTTCGTTCAATAATTCAAAATTTTGGCGGCGGTCCTGTTGGTGCCGAAACCCTTGCAATTTCGATTGGCGAAAGTATGGATACTCTTGAAGATTATTACGAGCCGTATCTGATTCAATGCGGACTTCTTCAGCGTACTCCTCGTGGCCGCATGGTAACAGATAAGGCTTATACACATCTTGGATTAACCCACGCTGCCGATTCCAAAGATTCGCAGGGGAGCCTTTTCTAAAAATTTAAGTTAACTGTTCAAAACTATAACGGGTAAGATTTAAAAACTGCTGGCGTACAACATCGCTTATCATCTGGTCAGTTGCGGCTTTTTGAAATTCTTCTTCTACCATTTTCTGTATGTCATCAATGTCTTTTTTAGTAAGAGGAAGTCTGTAACCAATAATTGAATTTTCCAAAGTCCTGCTTCTAAATACAAACGGAC
>JAEEGK010017335.1_pt1 | contig 15718 bp, 14 predicted proteins | sample 8958771 | NCBI WGS metagenome assembly JAEEGK01 (sample SAMN16246547, study PRJNA631951) | gut metagenome | biome: gut microbiome; feature: rumen; material: SC-attached | host: Bos | place: Iran: Karaj | collected 2018-10
TAGCAGTAATCTCTTAATAAAAACTTCCTTTCACATTCAAAATATACATTCTTTTGTTATAAATTAATATAGAAAACTTTTTTCATACTTATATCTTAACACTCTTCTTATTCTAATTTAAAATACTTCTATTTAGAATATAATTATAATCATCTCCTAATTTATTTATTATTTATCTTATATTCATTTCTTTTCATATTAAAATCTCTATATAATACTAGTCTTACATCTTTATATCTATTGCTAAAGTCAAATCTAATACTTTTGAATCTTAATCTTCATTTATTACATTTACACATATTTCACAATAAATTGACCATTATTTCCATTCTAACTGTATTATTATAAATTTTTTATGAAATATTATTGACATATTTCTTGAATTATATGTGATATTTTTTCTACCTCATAAATTCAGGATATTAGTCTCTATGTAATAATTCAAAAATATGATACAACATTTCTCCAATTATTTTTATAGTTTCTTCTACATTATGATTATCTCTAAATATTTCTTTATTACCTTTTCCTTTAAAATATCTTTGAATTTTTCTTGGATGATCCTTTCAAAAAAAAATTAAATAAATAAATACCTACTATTCCTGTGTAATATCATATAAAAAACAAGATTCTATCAATAACCTATCCCAATCACCAAAAATTTTTATTTTTTGAAATATCTTTATTTTTAATATATATATATATTTCATATTTTTTTTTTTCTATATAGGTTTTGGGATTCCACAATTTGGACAAAAATTAGTATTATTTATTATTTTACAATTTACACATTTCCATGAATTTTGCAATAATAAATTTTGGTTTCCATATGCTCTTTCTTTTTGTGATTTTACTTTATAAAATTCATTATCAATTGCAATGGATTTTACCATTGGAATTTCTTTTAAAATTTTTTCAATTTCTTTTTCATATTCTGGATTTAAAGGAGCATCTTTATTATTTTTTAGATAATTTCTTTTATGATTACAGTACACACACTCAATTCGATTTGCAGTATTATTTTTTTTACAAATAGGGCATATCCATTGTTCTTTTGAATTAACTGAACTAGAATATATTTGAGAATAATATTTCTTATAATCCATTTTCAATTAAAAAAATAATTTGAATAAATAATATAAAATGACTATATTTTAAACAGTAATTTGAGAACTATTTAATAATATTTATTTAAATTATAGAATTATTTAAGAAACCCATCAAAAATAAATTAATAAATATATATATGTAATATCAACATTAAAAAAAACGTTAAGATTAAATAATATATTTTCTGAATTTTTCAATTTCTTCATCAGACATATCTGTTTCTATACCAAAAATTTGACGAACTTGTTCAATTGGCAATTCCATCATTATAGATGCAATTCTAGCACACATTAATCTTAATAAAGATTCAATTTCCATAAATGTTGCAGCATTTAATAAATCTACACAATCTGCTAAAGCAAAACTTGTTATAAAATTATAATCCCATTTATCTAAAATTTTTTCTATTTTTGAATCTTTCAGAGGCCTCTTAATTTTTTTTGGTTCTTTCTCTTTATAATGGATTAAATATTCAATTATTTTTGTTAATATTTTTGCTTCTACTTCTGGAATTATAAATTCATTTTCTCCTTTATGTTTTCCCATTAAATCTGATATATACCCAGACCTTTTAGCTGATTTTACATCAATATTAAATTGTTGGTTGTCTGAACTTTTTAATATTATAGATAATATTTCTGGATTGAATGAATTTGATGTTTTTTCCATTTTTTATAAAAAGAAAAAAAATTTATATTTTTTTTTATTTTTATTTATTTATTTTTTTAACTCATATTATCAATTGCTTCATTTATGTCAGATAAATTTTCACATATTTTTTTCCAGCAATCTTTTGACAAAGAGATTCCTTTTTTACCAGGTTTCATTTCACCATCATCTTCATAAAATTCTCTTATATCTATTAATAATTTCCCCTTAAATTTTCTGACTGTTAATCTCTTTTTATTATCTAAATGTAAAAATACTTCATCATCATTCACAATCATTTCACTTTTTTTCTTTTTTTTAGAATCTTTTTCTTTACTTGATTCTTCTTCTCCTTCTTCTTCTTCTTCTTCTTCTTTTTCTTGTTCTTTTTTTTTCTTTTTTCCTAATATTTTTTTCTCATTTTTGTTATCCATTTAATATCCATTTTAAAACATTAAAATATATATGATAAATATAAAAATAATAATAATAATATTCAAAAAAAAAGAAAGAATTTTAATTTATTGTTTTCTAAAATTTTAATTGATTTCAAAATCAATATGAAATCATTGAATTAGACTTCTTTTAAACGAAACAATTTTTTTTCTTCAAATGGAAAATGAATTATTTTATAATGTTATAAATAAAAATTATTATATAAATAATTACTTAATAATTATATAATGGATAAAACAAATAATACTATATATCATAGGAAATTAAATTTTACAAAAATAGGAAAAAAAGATAATAAATTAAGAATTTCAAATCAAAAAAATATAATTTCAAAAATTAAAAAGTAAAAAACATTTATTAATATTTATAAGAATTAAAAAACAAGAAAGTAATGATACATCATCAACAGGAGAAACAAAAGAAAATATTTTATTACCTTTAATAATAAATTCTCACAATACTCCAATAAAAATAAGAAAATTTGAATTTGATAAAAAAAGAAGGAATTATTCAGGGAATATTCAAAGAGTAAATACATATAATAAAATAAAAGTGTTACCAATAGGAAATAATTTAAACAATAATTTAGATAAATCAAAAATAAAAATTCAAAATTTGAAAGTTAAAAATTTTAATGAAATCAAAAATAAAATCATGAAGAAAACTCAAACATTTGAAAAAATAGAAGTTTTAAATAAAAAAGAAATCGAAGTGGAGAAGAATGATAATAAAGAAAAAAATAAAATAGGAGTTTTATATGAAATGGAAAAAAAGACTTTAATAATTCAAAAAATATTTAGAGGATATTTGGCCAGAAAAAAATATGAAAAGAATTTATCAAATTTAAAGGAAAATAATAATAAAAATGAAGTGTTCAACAAAATAACAAAAAATAATTTAGAAGTTAAAAAAAATAATTTTTTAAATTTTGATAATTCATCTTCTTTCAGAAGTGAAGTTAGCCAAGTTTCAATTAATTCAAAAGATTTACTATCTGATGAAGAATCTGAAGATTTAAAAGAATCTGACTTACCAAGTGATTTAGATTAAACAATTTAATTTAAATAATTTTATTTACTATATATAATTAACAATAAAGCTTTTTTTACATTCTTATAAATAAAAATTATCTTTATCTATTTTTTAATTGAATAACATCTCTTATTATTCTTTTCCTTCATCTTTATCATTTATTAAATTAATATAAATATGTAGAATTAATTGAAAATCCAATTTCTAAACTAATTAATAAAAATGTTATAAAAATTTATAAAAATAACTTATTTAAAAAATGGGAGATAGTAAAGTTATAGAAATGTTTGATTCACTTCCAAAATTTGAAACTTATTCAAAATATAGCCATACATTAGGAAGAATATTTACTAATAGTTCATTGGATGGATTATTAAAAAATTTAAAAAATCCAAAAAGATTTGAAGACTCTAATTCAAATAAGCATGAGAAAAATTATACAGATAACATAAATTTAGAAGAACAAATTGCTAGAGAAAATAATATAATTGATGAAGAAAATGATGCATTTGATGAAAAATACGATAAAAAAAATCTAAAAAATACAAAAACAAATGAAATAAAAGAAAATTCGAATATAGATAATAATCTTAAGAGAAGAAAAATAATTCAAGAAAATCCAGATCCTTATAAATATCATCCTAATTATAATGCAATATATAAAAATGTTCCAACAGTAAGATTTATGCTTCCAAGACATAAAAAACCAAAATTAAGGATAAATAATAAATTGAAATTAAAAATTAAAGGAAATGAAAATCCTGTGTTATTAACAGATATAAATGTAAAACATAATAAAACAATGAGTAATAATAATATTAACAGTCAAGAGAAAGGAGAAGAATCAAAAGATTTAAATAAAAGTAAAAATTTAAAGAAAATAAAATCAAATCTTCCTCCTTTAAGTAAATCAAATCATGCTTTAAGATTTTCACAATATACTTGGAGAAAATTTATTATTCCAAAATTACATCCAAAATATTATTTAGAGCCTTATAATTATTTAGATTATGTTGATAAAACTATTGATTTCAATAAAATGAAACCAAGAAATGAAATGGAAATGTTAAATAAGCATAATTTAGAAACACCTTCTATTAATTATTATAATCCTAAATATAAAATAGTTGAAAATCGATCTCCTATGTTTTCTTTCACTACTCGAAATTATAATCCAAAAGAAAATAAAAGATATTTATTAACTAAATTATGGGCTTCTTACAATGTGACTCAAGACTATAAATTAGTTGATAATGAAAAATTGGGTGAAAAGAATTATAATTATTTGCAATTTGGTAATTAAAATTTAAAATTTTAGTTAAGAATTGTTCTTTTATTTATTATTTTATTGGATTAAAATATATTGGTTTAAATATTATAATATAATTTTATATTTTTGATTTTTAAAATTAAATGATTACTTTTCGTGAATTTATCAATAATATTAAAATTTTAGGATATAAAGAAAAAGTTCAATATTTAAAAGATATAATTCCAGAGAAAACTGCAGAAAATTATGAAAATGTTTTTATCATATTAAATGAAGTTATTTCAAATATGAATAATAAAAGGAAAAACAATAATTCAGAAGAAGATATAAACATGCTCCAACCTTTAAATAAAAGAGAAAAAAATATATATGAATCTAAATTAAAAAATAATCAAAATTTTAATCAATTAAATTGCAATAAAAATATATTAGATCTTTCAATAGATATTATTGATTCAGAAAATTTAGATTTAGAAAAAGAATTATCTTTACTTGAAAAAGAAATAGAAAAAAATGAAAATATATTATTGAATGAAGAAAATGAGAATAAAATTTTAAACGATAAAGTGAAACAATTAAATGAATATGAAATAAGTTATTTTGAAACTCAATTGGAAAAATTTAATGAAAATAATTTAAAGAAAATAAAAGAAAAAAGTGAAAGTTTAAATAAATCAATTGTTAATATAATAGCAGAATTAAATTTAAATGAAAATAAATCAAAAATATTAGAACAATCAGGAAAATATATAGTAGGATATAGAAAAATAGAAAATTCAATTTTTGATATGATAATGGAACTTATATTAAAAACTTTAGATAAATATGAAAATTATTTTAATGAAATAATTGAAAATGCTGGAACAAATAATAATATTGATATGAGTGAAATATATGATATTAATAAAAGATTAGATTTAGTTTCTGATACTGAATATGAATTAAAAACAAATTTCATTTTATCAGAAATTAAAACATTAAAAGAAAAATATAAAAATTCTCTTATTAATGATTATATTATTAATCATAATGTTGTTGATTTAAATTATAAAAGTAAATTTAATTTTTATGAAGTTGATAAAACAATTCAAACTATTCTTTCAGATGAAAAAAATTTAATTATAAATAAATATTCAAATATTAAAAATAAATATATTAAAAAAATTTATGAACAAATCCTTGCTAAAAATTTTATTTATGAAATAAACTTTATAGAAAATTTTGATAAATTAGAGAAAATAATAAATTCTATATATCCTTATTTATTAAATGATTTGAATGTAACTCAAGAAATTTATGATAAAATATGTGAAGTGATTGAAATATATAATAATTTTCAAACAAATATTACAATTAAACAAGGAAAATTAAGAAAATATTATGGAAAAGAATCAAATAAAATTGATAAAATTACTATTGATGACAGAGATTCTGTTTTACTTTCAATTGCAAACGAGTTTGAAATTTTAAATAAAAATAATGATTATTATCCAGAAAAAGAAAAGAAAGTTAAAATTTATGAAATAAATAAAGTTTTAAATCAAGTTAATTCTTATATTAATTCAAAAATTGATGATAAAAATATTATAAAAATTTTTTGTTTAGATATTATAAGTTCAAGTAAAAATTTATTAAATTATATTCATTCAATGCAACAAAACTCAAATTATATTTCAAATATTAAAAAATTTAATAATTTTTTAGTAAAATATCAAGATGATACTCAAGAATTAATTAAATTATTTCTGAATGGAATGAATAAAATAATTATTAAGAAAAAATTTAATATTAATAATGATGGTGTTATTTCATTATATGAAGCCTTTTACTTATTTTTATTCTGTAGGCATATATATGATAAAGAAATAAGTCCTTTTGAAAATATTTTTGAATATAAAAAATAATTTAAATGTAATATTGATTTTTTTTTTGATTAAAATATAATTTATGATTTATATAATCCTTTAATTTAAATTCTAAAATTCTTTTACCCAATAATATTATATAAAGTTAATAGAATGATTAATGCTTAAAAGCACTATTCCATCCTAAACTTTGAACAATTTTATCTTTCCACAAAACATTTCTGTTAGGAACAAATTTATTGAGTACGATAAAATTTAATTTTTCATCACTTAACTGAATATCAATAATATTTTCTTTATTTAAATAACCTATAATTTTACCATCATTAACAATAACAGGATTATTATTATATTTTCCACCAACTCTAACACTTAATTTAACTCCTTTAGGAATAACAATAGCTCTAAAAGAAAGAGAGAAAGGACAAATTGAACTCACAGTTAAACCTTCAACTTCATAATGTAATAAAGGACCTCCTGCACTTAAATTATATGCTGTTGTTCCTGTTGGACTTGAAAAAATTAATCCATCACAAAAAACTTCTGTAAAAGGCTCATCATCAATATATAAATTTAATGCTATCATTTTTGATGAAGAACCTCTTTGAACTAATAATTCATTCAATGAAGTAAATTTTTCTTTTGATTTCTTATTTTCAATATTATCGTTTTCTATTGTTCTTATTTCAGAACTTATTAAATTTCTTTTTTCAAAATTTAAATTTCCTTCTGATAATTCATCAAATACTTCTTTATATTTATTTATATCATATATAGCTAAATATCCTAAATAACCTAAATGAAAAGTAATTATAGGAGGTGGATTTGGATTTTTTCTATAACAATAATTTGCCCAAAGACAAGTCCCATCTCCTCCAATTATTATACATAGATCACTTTTCTCTGTTTCTGGAGAAAAACTTTGAAAAACGTTTTTATGCTTTTCTCTTAATATCTTTTCATCTTCTGTATCAAATACTAAATCAGAATTCACTTCTGATGGTTTCTCTATATATATTGTTTCTATTGGAAATTTTGATAATATATATTTAGATATATTTCTTGCTTGAATTATTGAATTTTCTGATTCTGTTCTATAAACTAAAAAAGGTTTTGAAAAAGAAAATTTTAAATTCGAGTTCATTAAGTTTGTAAAATAATGTTTCTGGTAGTTTTTATATTAATTAATTCTAACAATAAATAATAATTATAATTTCAATTTTTTATATCATTTTTTTCTGTTTTTATTAAATTTAGAATAATTTTTAATTTTTTATATTGATTTTTTTTTTAAACATTTAAATAATCGTAAATAAAATAATTCATTTTATTATAAAAAAGTTAAAGGAAAACAGAAAAAAAATAATAGAAGAATGAAATCCCTAAATAGATTAATAATAAAAAAAAAAAGAAAAGGAGTAAATCACATTCCAATAATAATATATCTATATCCAATTTTAAAATTATTTTTCAATAAAATTCAATTTCATTAAATAGAATTTAATAAAAAATTAGAAATAGTATCAAGTGATCAAGAATATATAGAATAAAGATGATAATAATCCTATTAATTATATATATTTGAAACAAAATAAAATTTTGTAATAATAAATAAAAAGTATAATTAAATTTAACAACAATTTATTTTTTTTTCATTATTATTAACTCTATCTTCAATTTTAACTTGGGTTTTTTCATTATTAACACTTTTTTTAATTCCACAAGAAACATCACTTAAATCATAAAAACCGTTTTCCATTTTTTGAACAATGTTTGAAGCAGAATCATAAAAAACATTATCAATATTATTTCCAGTTTTAGCAGAAGTTTCGAAAAATAGCATATCGTTTTTATCAGCAAATTCTTTTCCTTCTTCATAAGTAACTTCTCTTTTTTCAATTAAATCCATTTTATTTCCAATAAGAATCATTAAAATATTTTTAGGACTTTGATTTTTACAATCACTCATCCATTTACTAATATTATTAAAACTTTCTTTACTAGAAATATCATAAACAATTAAAGCACAAACAGAATTTTTATAATATGATCTTGTTATACTTCTAAAATTTTCTTGTCCTGCTGTATCCCATATTTGAATTCTATATATTTTATCTTTTATATTTATATTTTTTGCACCAAATTCTACTCCTATTGTTGCACTATATTCTTCTCTGAAACCTCCTTCAGTATATCTTAATAATATTGATGATTTTCCTACTGATGAATCTCCTATTATTATATATTTAAATAAATAATCTACAAGTAAAGATGATGAATTCATTTTTTTTTCTTTTGTTTAAAATTTTATTTTTTTTTAATTATTTTATACTTATTTTTAAAATGTTATTTATATTTATATTATGATAATATAGTATTATTTGTTTTTTGATGATGTTATTCCTGTACTTGATTTTGATTTTGTATTATTTGAATGAATATTTAATTTCTTTGAATCTAAATTTTTATTACTTTGTTTTTGATGATTAATTACACTATTACTTATTTTTGAAGAATTCCTTTCATTTCTTGATAAATCTTTTTTTGAAAGACTTCTATTTTTTGATGAAGTATTATTATCTATTAAATATTAGTTAAAAAAACTTAATTTACCTCTTTTTTTAGTTATTGTATTTTTATTTGTCATTTCTATTATTTTATTATAAATAATTTTATTACTATTATTTATATTAATATTAATATTTATATTATTTGAAGGTTGACTTGTTCTTTTTTGATGATTAAATAAATTATTTATTATAGTTTTTGAATTATTATTTGATGTTGTTATTCTATTTCTTGTTATTGGTTGTTGAATATTGTTTAATTTATTTACTTTTACATTTTTTTGATTTGAATTTTGATTTTTTTTATTATTTAAATTACTTTGAGAATTTTTAGTTTTAAATCCAATATTATTTATTGTAATTGTCTTTTTTATTTCATCAATTATTCTATTCTGACTTTTTTGACATAAATTTATTTTCACATTGAAAAAACCTTTTGATTTATTATTTATATAATTATTACTATTACTATTAGAATTACTTTTTTTATTATGATTATTCTTTTTATTAATTGTTGAATTTACACTTATTTTCTTTTCATTTTTATCTTTTTTTATTTGAGATATTTTTTTCTTTTGAGAAATAAGAGATTGAGTTTGAAGTAGGTTATTTGTCTTATTAAATACACTATAATTATTTGAAGAATGTAAATTTTGTTGAGTTAAATTTTGACTGTTTTGTTCTCTCTCTGTTAATAAATTACTTTTTGTTGTTGTTAAATTATTATTCATTGAATTTTTATTTCTACTTTTATTATTTGTTATTGATATTAACATTTCTTGAAAATTATTATTATTATTATTTACATTCTTTTTATCTTGATTTTCTGTTGATATAGTTAAATTCTTTTTTAAATTTTCTTGAATTGTTTTTGATTGAACATTAATTACTTTTTTAACAATATTTTTTGTATTATTTGGATTTTTCATAAAATTATAATTTCGACTAAATGGATTATTATTAATATTTTTTTTATCATTTTTTTGTGTTATTTTAGTAGGATTAGAATTAACTGAAGGACTGAAATTAATATTATTTTTATTTTTATAACTTGAAATTATATTATTTAATGAACCAGTTATAAATTTATTTTGAATATTACTTAAATTATAATTATAATTACTATTATGATATGATGATGATAATTTATTATTTGAACTATATATTTTTTTTAAATTATTTTCTTTATTTTTAATCTTTTTCTCTAATTTATTTTTTTGTTGATTTGAAGAATTATAAGCTCTGTTTAAATGTTCTCTACTCAATTGAATTGATTTTATTTTTTTTGAATTTGTTGATGTTGTTTTATTATTACTTTTTAAATTATCTTCATCTTCTTTTTTACTAAAATTTAAATGTTTATTCATTTTTAATTTCTGTGCAAATGAATTATATAAATTTATATTTTCTTTTTTTTTATTAATAATTCTTTCATTATTTTCAAAAGTCTTATCTTTAAATTTATTATGAACATTTGCTGAAGTATTATGTTCATTAATTTTACTTTCTTCATTATTATTATAATTATTCTTTTCTTTTTCATTTTTATCTTTTTGAGGAATAAAAGTAAATCCAGTTTTTTTTTCGTTATTATTATTTTTATTTCTCGATTTACCTTTACTTCCATTAAAACAATTAAAAATATTTTGTAAAGTATTATTTTCTTTTTCTTTTTCTTTTTCTTTTTTTTCATTATTAATTGTCATTTCTTCTTCTTCTCTTTCAGCTTTTATAATTTCTAATTTTTGATATAAAAATTTATAAGGGAAATGAGCACCAAATTCAAAATATTTTATTTCTTCTTCTTCTTCTTCTTCTTCATTTTCAAGAAAATATCCTTTATAATTTAATATATCTTCATTATTAATATCTATTTCATCTCTTGATTCATCATAATTTTTATCAAAATTTTCATCTAAAAGAAGTTGAGCCATTAAAATTAAAATTTTAAAAAAAATTTTGTCTTTTTTAAAATAAAAATAATTATATAATATTATAATTAATTCATTTTTCTAATTAGTTATTGTTTTATATAATAAAAGTAATTTAATAAATGAAATTTTATTCATTCCAGTTTCATTTACTTTTCCTATTTTTAATTTTGTCTCAGAATCATTTATTTTATTTTTTAAATTACTATTAATTATTTTATTCGCCATTTTCATTTTACATCTATTTAATATATATTTAGATCTTGAAATACTTTTATATTCTTTATTCACATTTTTTAAATATTGTGATAAACCATAAAACCATTTTTTTATTTGATTTTCATTTAAACATAAATCTAAACTTCTATTACTAAGAATGAAAGACATATATAACCATGCTTGATGATTTGGTAATGATCCAATTTTATTTTTTAAATTTTGTGAATGAATTCCAAAAGTTATTTTAATTATTGAATTAAAGTTGATTTCTTTATCTACATAATTATCATTTTCTTTTTGATAAACTTGTATACAATTTTTCTTCAAATATAATTTATAAAAATGAGTTTTTGTACTTTTATTATTAAAATTTATTTTTACTAATGAATCACCTAATTGAATTCCTTTATAATAACTATCAATAAAATGATCAACGAAAATATTTGTCTTTTTAATTTTCTTTTTGCCAATATTTTGTCTATATATATTTATGTAATTCCTCAATTTACATTTAGAATAAATAGATAATAAATTATTCAATAATTTTAAAATTACTTTTGAAATTTCAGGAGAAATACTGTTTAATTTAATTGAAAAATTATTATAATTTTTATCTGATAAAACTTGAATTGTTTTTATAATTTGACCTACAATTTGTTTACATAAATTTTGATCTTTAATATAATTCTTAACATATTTAAGAGAATTATTTAATAAAAGTTTTACAAGAATTGGTGAATTCATATTATAATTATTATTTGATTTTATTTCTTTTTCTACATTAATTTTTTTATCTCTTAATTTCATTATAGCATTTGATTCTAAATTATATAATTTTTTATACATATCTACTGCTTGTTTCATTTTTTGTTTTATATTATTTAAAATGATTTTTACATTATTTTCATCAAAATTATTTTCTCCTAATAAAACTTTGATTAATGATGAAAATTTTGATAATGATGATTGAATATTTTTATCATCTTTTTCTTCTACACTTTTAATATATAAACTCGATTCTAAATTAAAAATAGCAAAAATCATTCCATTATAATCATTTATAGTTTTTAAGTTTTCTATTTCTTCTTTCAAACAATTTATCCATATTTTAATATCATTATTTTTTAAATATGAATGAAAAGAGTTTATTATTTTTTTTATTATTTTCTTATTTAATTCAGACTGATCTGAATTTTCTTCAATAATAATTTTATCATTTATATTTTCATTCATTTCTGCCAAACTATCAACTCTAAAAAATATATATAAAACAATTTTAATTAAGTTTAATTGTGTTTGAGTATCATCTTGTTTTTCTAAAATATTACATAAATTATTAAAACTCTTCTTTGAATCTTCTATTTTATTCAAAGATAAATTAGCGATGGATAAATTTGATAAAAATTTTAAATCTAATATAATATTTTTCATATCATCATTTAAATTTTGTTCTTTTAAATGATTTTTATAATTTGTATTTAATATTTTTATAGATTCTTCTATCTTTCCATTATAAAATAAGGAAATAGAATAATTACAATGTGAATCTCTAATTTTATAATTATCTTTTAATTGTTCAGCAATATTTATACAAGTTTTATACGTTTTTGTTGCTTCTATATAATTTCTTTTTCTAATTAATTGGAATGCTTTTATATTTTCTTTAATATAATTTGATTCTAAAGTTATTCTTTCTAAAGGAAGATCATTTGGAATTTCATTATCTTCATTTTCTGAATCTGAATAATCTTTTTCATTCATTTTTTCTTTCACTTATTTTTATTATATTTTTTTAATTGATTTGTTGTTGAATTTCATTATTTGAAAAATAACAATAATTAATCAACACATTATTTTTTAATTGCAAACCAAATTACAGAAAAAGAAATAGGAAATTTTATGATAATTCTAATAAATTTATAATATTGATGAATATAAAAATTATTATTACATTATCAAAAGATTTAAAATAATTCATTATTAAAAGCCAACATATTATATATTATATGATAAAATTGTCATATTTATTTAATTTAATTCAAGAAAGGAAAAAATGAAAATTTAATTTTTAAATTAACAACAATAATCAAGGAGAAATTAGTTGATAAAAATGGAGAATTAATAAATTTAAAAAATAAAATTTATAATTTTCATTTGAAAAATTTAGTGAATTAAATAAAAGAAAATTATCATTTCCATTAATTATTATGTGGTCACTTCACAAATAAATGAAATTAAAAAAGATGTTAACTCAAGTTTAAATAATCTGATAAATAATATAAATGTTCTGTAAATTTAGATAATAAATCTTTAAAAATTAAAGAACAATCACTTAAAAATTTAGAAAGAAAATTTTGTTTCAAAAATGAAAAAGTAAAATTGTTTTATGAAGAACCTTTATATTTTTAATTGAATTGTTTACTTATTAATGAAAATAAATTTATATACATTAATTAAATTATACACTAAATAATAATAAATTTGATAAAACAATAATATAAATACTATTTAAATATAAATGATTAAAATAAAAATTTTAAATTTATAACTTAATTAATTAAATTAAATTGAAAACTCTAAAGAAAACTTTACTTTCCAAGAATTAACAAAGCAACTTTTTCAAATTCAGGTTTCGAATATTTTTTTTCAGTAGAAGAATAATTACTTTTATGTATATTATCAACAAATAAGCAAATATCTTTTGCACATTCTTTAACTGATAAACCATTTGGAATGGGATTTTTTTCATTAAGTAAAAACCATTTTTTAGAATAAGACTCATGATAATTATTCATTTTAAAAAATTTCATAACAATATAAGTACAAGCACAAGAAATAATAGAACTTTTATATTTTATATTTTTAATATCAATTAAAAAACTTTCCATTAGATATTTTCCCATATAAAACTGTTTTTTATTAAATTTAAAATTATAAGATAATAACTCGAAGAATTTAATAGGAGAAGGAAATAATAAAGAAAAATTTAAAGTATGTAAAATATCATTTTCCATTTTAAAAACTTGTTCTCTATTATAAGCATTATCAGTAATATAAATAAAATCATCTGCTTTAGGTAAATCAATTTCTTCATGTTTACAAGAAATCATTAAAGCAGTAACACCTAATAATTGTAATTTACTTCTTGTTATTTTTTTACATGTTAAAAATCTATCTATAATTGAAGTTGTCATAAATAAAGTTTCATCTGTAAAATTAAATTTATGATGAACATCAATAATCCAATCTATTAATATACTTCTCATTTGTTCATTTATTTCATTTTGATTTTTCATATAATTATATTCTGCTTTTGATTCTATTCCATTTTCTTCTTCTAATAATAAATTATAATATATTGTATCAATGTATTCTATTGGAATTTGAATATTCTCATTTTCTACTTTTTTAAAATACATTCCTTCATATTTATCTTCTATTTTTATTGGTTTCAATTTTTCTTTTTCTTCTTTTTTTTCTTCTTCTTTTATTTCTTCTTCTTTTTCTTCTTCTTTTTTCTCTTCTTCTATTTTTTTATTTTCATTTTGTTTTTGTTCTTCATAATTAATTGATATTGATACATTTTTTGGACTTATTGTTTCTTTTATTTTTGTTTTGTCTATATTTTCATTTAATTTTTCAATTATTTTATTTTTATCTTCATTAATAATATTATTGTCTTCAATATTAATATGAACATTATTTTTATCTTTTAATTCAATTTGATTTATTTCACTACTTCTATCAGTTGAAAAGTTACTAATTGAATGTTTAATATTTTGAGAATGTCTCATTAAACTAAAAAAGTAAAAAAAACAAAATTTACAGTATATCTTTATTTGAAATAGAAAGACTATCAAAATTATTTTTTTTATCATTTGATTCTTTTAAGTTAAAAGAATTATAATAACCTAATTTTCCAGTCATTGAAACAGAATAACCTAAATTATTAGAATAAATTTCATTTGAACTTCTTGTTGAATTTTTTTTTAAATTATTATTTGAATTATTAGAAATATTAGAATGTAAATTTATTTTTCTTTCACCTGAAATTTCTCTTTTTTCAAATTTATTTATACCATAACTTTGATTATTTTTTAATTGATTTGAATTATAATTTCTCCTTCTTTGTCCTTGTGTATTTGTTGGAGTTTTTTTAATGTAAAAATGACTCTAATTTATTTAAATATTATTTATTTTACTTTTTGTGTTTCTGAACCTGTTCTATTAGAAAATGAATGTTTTTTTTTTAATATATTTTGAGGATTTGATATTGTATTTGTTATTTCTTTTCCAAAATGCCTTTGATATGAATCACATTTTGTTCTTTTATTTATTATATTTTCCTTATTTTCTAATTCTGGATATCTATCATAGTTTTTATGCTTTGGCTGAGGAATCATATTCTTTGATTTAAATTTTGGAGGCTTTACAATCATCTTCTTTTTTTCTTTTTAAATTTTATTTTAATTTTTACTTTTAAATTTAAATTGTTTTTCTTTTTATTTTATTATTTAATTATGAATAATAATTATTATTTATTATATATTTTTTATATAAATTTAATTTGTCATTTCTAAAAAAAAACAAAATGGGGATTGGGGATTGGGGATTGGGGAT
>JAEEGK010017336.1_pt1 | contig 15718 bp, 7 predicted proteins | sample 8958771 | NCBI WGS metagenome assembly JAEEGK01 (sample SAMN16246547, study PRJNA631951) | gut metagenome | biome: gut microbiome; feature: rumen; material: SC-attached | host: Bos | place: Iran: Karaj | collected 2018-10
CTTAATTGTTCCTTTTTCAATTCTTCTTGTCTTAATTGTTCCTTTTTCAATTCTTCTTGTCTTAATTGTTCCTTTTTCAATTCTTCTTGTCTTAATTGTTCCTTTTTCAATTCTTCTTGTCTTAATTTTTCTTTTTTCAATTCTTCTGCTTCAACTATAATTTTTTTCCCATCAAAAGAAATTTTATTTCCAGCATTTTTTACTATAAAATCAGTCATATTATCAAGACTTCTATTTCCATTATATAAAATAGGTTTTTCATTCTTTTTTCCACTTTTATATAATAATAAAGTAGGAAAAATACTAATTTTTTCATAATCAAAATAATTTTCTAATAAATTAATTTCAGCAATTCTAATATAATCTTTAGCACTTTCAAATCTTTTTCCTAATAATTGATATACAGGAGCAAGAATTTTACAAAGTATACAATCTGGAGAATAAAACTTAACAAAAACATCTTTATCATTTTCAATAACTTCTTTCATAAAAGTTTTACCAACAATTTTAAAAACTTCATTTTGTTCTTTTGGAATTTCTTCTGATTTTAATTCAGCTTTATATTTTCCATTAACATAATCTTGGAAAAATTCTGAAGCTTTTTTTTCATTAAAAGTACTATTAAAATACCATTTATGAAAATTATCATATTGAAAATCTATAATAGCAATTTTAGGATATAATTTTTCAGGATGTTTTATAAATTGAATAAAACTAGATTCTCTTTCAGCATCTACTATAGTAAAATATAAACCATTTTTTCTATATTTTTTAGCATTATTAAATAAAAATTTTTCATATTTTCTTTTCTCTTTTTCAGTAGTTAAAAAAAATACAATTGATTTTTTTTCATCAAATAATGCTTTATTTACTTTTTTAAAATTCAATAAATAAGGATATTTATGTAAAGCATTTAATTTTTCAATTACATTTTCTTCTATTTTTCCTTCATTATAATGAATTTTTTCATCAAATGGTGTATACATTACAATTTTATTAGGTTTTATTCCATATTTTTTTATAATTTTTTCATCTTTAACATGTCCATATATATGCTCATTATCTTTTTCTGCATTATTTTTAAATATTTTTAATTCTTCATTATTATTCCCAAAATATATAAATGATATTTCTTTCTTATTTTCAAAATCATTTTTTATTTCCTCAATTGAATGAATTTCTATTATTGAACCATAAATTGCTTTTTTCATCCAAATAATCAAATCTTTTTTTGATTTTACTTTTCCATCATAAATTTTATATGATTTACCATAATTTGAAAAATGAATTAATGCTGGAAATAATATTAGATTATATTTTTTTCCTATTGATTTATAATAATAATTATCAGCACTTGCAAAAACTATACCATATTTTTTTGCTTCTTTTGAATAAGCAGCTGCAGAAATTATAGGATATATTTCTTTAGAATGTAAATCCCAATCAGCATAAAGAAAAAGAAGAAGATGATTATGTGATGACAATGCTTCGTCAATTGTATTTGGAGTTAGATAAATCATACCATCAATTTTTGGAAATGTTATAGGAGATTCTCTTAAATAATTTAATGGGTTCATAAAATTTTGAATTCTACTACAAGATATTATTATGAAAGTTAATGAGAAAAGTAATGATGATACTTTTTTCATTTTATTTTTTAAATAATAAAAAAAATTAATTAATAATATTATATAAATTTAAAATAAAGAGTATATTAAAAATATTATCTATACTTTTGTAAAAATAATTATAAAATTTATCTTTTGACTAAAATAATTAGAAAGAAAATTATTAAAATTATTATTTATAATATTTAAAGATTATAATTAATATTTTAAATTTATAAAAAAATAAAAAAAAAACAATTTTTTAATCGAAAAAAAATAATAATAAAATAAAAAAATAAAAATAAAAAATCATATATATTAATGTCAGAAGGAGAATCAAATCCAAATCCAGAATATCAAAGTCCAGTTCCAGAATATACTGAAAACAAAGAAGAAAATGAGAATCCAAATCCAGAAGAAAATCAAAATACAGGAGAAAATCCAAATCCAGAAGAAACAAATGAAAATCAAGGAGAAACAGAAACAGAGCCTCCAAAAAAAGAATATGCTCCAGCAAATCCATCATTAAATGAATGTATTCAATTAAATCAACTTCTTCCATTAAATAAAATAGATAAAAATATAGAAGCAATATCAACAGTAATATATGAAAATGATGATTTATTAAATGAATTTTTACAAAAAATTGATAATAGAACAAAAATTTGTAGTGATGATCCAGAAGGTGATTTTATTACATGTGAACAAAATCGTGATGGTGATTCATATCGTTCTCCTTTTTCAAATAAATATTTTCCTCCTACTGAAGATGCTAAATATCCTTCTCCACCTCTTAGAAAATTAGAACAAAGTTTTAATCAAATTTTTAAAAATTATGCAAAAGCATATTATTCATCATCTTCTAATTTTTCTGTTTATTGTTGGGATCTTGGTGAAAATCCAAGTGATGGATTTGGTGTTGCTGTTTTAATTAAACATTCAGTTTCTGGTGAAAATTTACAAAATGGAATATGGGATAGTTCAAATATTATATCAGTTAATTTTAGTGATAATGGAAAAAAAGCAAAATATAATTTAATTACTACTGTTAATTTAACAATGGCATTTAGTAATAAAACATGTGGAAATGTTTCTTTGAGTGGTTCACTTACTAGAACTAGTTCAGCTGAAAAAAATGTAAAAGATTATTATAGTTTTGAACATTTACAAAATGTTGGAAAAATGGTTGAAGATTTAGAAAGTAATATTAGTAATACTTTAGATGCTATTTATGTTAGTAAGTCTAAAGAAATTATTGATACTTCAAGAGTTAATCCAATTATGGGAAAACCTGGTATTGCTCAAGCCATGGCTCTTAAAAATGTTGTTTTAGGAATGAAAAAATAAATAAATTAATAAATTTAAAAAAATTTTTATTAATATTAAAAAAAATTGGATTATATTTTTTAGGGTTTTAACTTTAATTAAATAAATTTAAAATGATTAAAATAAATATAAATAATAATTCATATTTAATGTAATAAATCATCTATGTTAATTTCTTCTTTAACATCAATTTTTGGTGATTCTTGCTTTTTATCTAAGAATTTTGATTCTTTTTTATTATTTGATTTAATTTCATTTTGTTTATTTTCTTCTCTTTTTCCAGGATTAATTAAATCAGTTTTAATATCAGTAATTATTTTTAAATTATTTTCAGCATAAGCTAATAATAAATGATCTTTATTTTGTCTTCTTGTTACATCAGGAAAAATTTCAAACTTACTTATATCAATTAATTTATTTTTTATTTTTCTTTCATGATTTAATGCAAATAAATCTTTATAATCTTTATTATGTTCTAAAGGTTCATCATTAAAATCTTCATTTTCTAATTCATTATCATTTAAATCTGAATCAATTCTTTTTGTTAAATGAACTATTCTTTGAACTATATCAGATTTTTTTGTGTTTTGAACACTATTTGTTTTATCATATAAATCTACATGTGGATTAATTTTTGATACAAATCTATTTGAAATTGGTTTATTAAAACTTATTTTTTTTCCTTTCAAAAAATTATCATCTGTATTAATTCTTTTACATTTTAATTGTTTAAATCTTGATTCTGGTAATTCAATTTCTTCTTTTTCATTTTTGTTTTTATTCTTATTTTCAGGTTTAAAAATATTCAAAATTTCATCAATTTTATCTTTTACTTTTTTATTTAAAGCAGAACTATTTCTTAATTTTGAAATCATACTTCTATTAATTTTTGGTTTTTTCTCTTCCACTTTTTGAGGATTTAATATAATATTATTAATTTTTGTTTTAAAAGTATTCTTAACATCATTATTTGTAGAAGTATTTATTATATTCTTTCTAAAAGTATTACTTTGAGAATATGTTTTAAAATTTGAATAATTAATGTTATTATAAATTGAGGATAATAAATCATTTCTTATTTTCTTTAATTTGTCATTGGAAGAAAAATTATTTTGTTTTGTAGGTTTTTTATTTGAAAAATTATTATTAATATATTCTAAAGCAGAAGAATATTTTTGTTTTATTTTTTTATCAATTGAATCCATATTATTTTCATTCATAGTAAGTAGGGTTTTATAATCTGAAGAATTAGGAATAGATTTATTTATTCTTTTATTATTTGAGTTAATTTGGAAATTAACATTATCAGTAATTGAATTCATTAAATATCAATTTTTTTTAATGAATAAAATTAAAAAAAAAACCATAAATAAATAAAAAAATGTTTAAAATTATTAGTTATTATATTATTAATTATTATTGATTTGAAAATCAACAATTAACCATTGCATTAGTTGCAAAATTTAAACTTTCTTTTGTGAAATTATAATCTTTATTTTCTCCAGATACATTAACAATCATAATAGTTTTTGAATTTGGTTTTAAATAATTTTGCAAAACAATAGTTAATTTACTTTCTCTATAAGGAATAACTAATTTATTACAATTTTTTTTATCTCCAATCATATTAATAATTCTTCCAAGAGCAGAAAGAGATTTATTAATAAAATTAGCTTCATTTTGTATTTTTTTAATATAATCTTTTTCTTCTTTTGTTAAATTAGAAGTTGGTTTAAGAGAATTTCTTTCACTTCCAGCTAAATCAATAATATTAATCATTGAATTTTTTTTATTTGAATTATTATAAATTTTAATTCTATAAATTGCATGAGAACGAGAAGAAACTGAATTAAAACTTGTTGAATCACATGATCTTGTATTTGAAGCATGTAATGTAAATTTTATAATATCATTTTCATTTTGTATATTTTTCCATTGTAAATTAGGAATATTAACTTCATTATTTGCACAATAAACTGTTAAAGGTATTTTTTTATTATTATTATTATTAGAAATTAATAAATCATATATTGTCTCATTATAAATTTCAATAGCTGAAAATGAAATATCTAATTTTTCATTCATTTTTTCTAATCTTTTTTTTTCTTCAAAAATAAATTTTGCTGTTCTTGGTAAAATTCCACTTTGTTGAGTAATAAAATTGTTATTATTTTCTTCAATTTTACCTTGCATTGTATATGTTTTTCCACTTCCAGTTGCTCCATATGCAAATATACATATATTATCACCATCTAAAGAACTTTGAATAAACGATTTAATTTCATCAAATATTTCATATTGTGAAGTATTTTCTGGGAAAATTCTATCAAAATGATATGAATTTTTCATTAAATTATTTTTTAATTCTATATTTGTTAAAACTTGATTATTTGTATTATTAATATTTGATTCAAGGATTTCTGGGAATGAAATTATTGTATTTTCTTCATTTTTTAATAAAGAAGGTTTAATTCTACAATAAACTAGAATATTTCCTCTTATATTATGAATGTATTCTTGTGCTTTTTTTCTTATTGTTTCTATTTTTTTACATTCTAAAAATATTTTGTCATACTCTAAATCTAAATTTAAAGAATTATTTTTTTCAGTTAATAATATATTATTTAATTTTAAATTTTCTTTTTCAATTTCTTCAATTCTTTTTTCTAATGAAATAATTTCATGAGGTATTTTATTTGTTTTAAATAAACTCAATTTCAAATCTTGGGAATTTGTATTTTCTAGTAAATAATTTCTAAAACATTTTTGATTATATTTTTTTTGAATAAAAAAATTATTAGTTGTTTTAACTGAAGAAATTTTTGAAACATATTTTTTTCTATAATAATTATCATTTTGATATTCAAAGGGAAGAATGTATTTATTTTCAAAAGATATTTTTTTCAGTTTTGATTTTTGAGTTGAATCTTTTGTTTCTTTACAATCTAAGCTTAGACTATAATATGGTATTTTAATGTCAATTTTTTTTTCATATATAGCTTGAGTAATAGGTTTTATTTTTAAAAAATCAATTTTATTAGGAATTTTTTTGGGTTTAATTTTAATCTCCTTTTTTGAATTTGAAAAAATTTTTTGAAATTGAAATAACGAATATTCATTTAATTTTTCTTCAATTTTTTTATTTTGGGCTCTAGTAAAAAATTCATTTGCATTTTTTCTATGTAAATTATAAAATTCAAAACTTGTATCTATTATTGGTTTTTCAATATTTTTTTCTCTTATTTCCTTTCTTTTCTTTTTATTTAAATTTTGATTTAGAAATAGACAATTTCTTGAAAAAATTAATTTAAAATGATGTTTAATTCTTGAATTCACTTTAAATAATTTAATATTTTAATATTTAAATTGTATTATATATTATATATTTAATAATACTCTTTAAAAAATAAAAAGATAATTATGTAATAAATAAAAAAATTTATTTTTTATATTTAAAAATACTCAATTTTTATATAAAATATGCTATTGATTAGGTTCTGTTAAATTTGGAAGATATTCTGTATTATTTATTCTACTCTCACTATTATCAAGAGATGAATTTGCTGCTCTACTTTTTTTAATAATTTTTGTTATTCGAGGTTGATTCATAAGTTCTTGAGGATCTTTAAAGGGATCATTATTATCTAATTTCAAGTTATTATTTTTTTCTATATTCACACTTTGACTATTATTAATTATATTTTGATTACTATTAACATTTTGACTATTATCATTATTAGTATTAGTATTATTATTATTATAAGAACTTACACCTCTTTGATTTGATACAATTGGTAATTTAATTTCTTTTACTTTACCACTTTGAAGATTTATAATATCTTTTTCATCATCAGATTGATATAATTTTCCTTGTTCTTTCATTTCTTGATTTTTCAATAAATCAGTATTAACTAATTGTAACATTCTACTAAATCCATGTCCCATTCTATATGATTTATCATCTCTTTGAGGATATTTATTCCAAGGAACGTATTCATTTTTAGTACTTAAATCCTTAATATAACTTTCACAAGATGCACATAAAAATCCATTCATAGGTTTTTTTGCAAGTAACCAAGTTTCTCCTTCATTTTTCTTATAATTATTTTCAATTACTGATTTAATTTGAGTTTCTAAATATCTAAAACTCTTTTGAACATCAATTTTATCAGCATATCTTTTACTACAAGATAATCTTAAATCTTCCAACATTGCTTTTAATAAGTTTTGGAATTGAGTAAAATCATCTTCAGTTGGAGTATGTTTTAATCTTTCTAATATATCATCAATATTTCTTTGTATACCTTCAATAGTATATTTTAAATGATCTAATTTTTGATTAATCAATTTATTATTTTCATTAAATTTTGGAATATCAACAAATTTAGTAAAATCGAATAAATTAGATTTTTTATTTGATGGATCATTATTTCCTTGATGGAAAGATAATTTTGCATATTGTCCTGTTAAAAATTCTAATTTTCTTACAACTAAACTCATTTCTGTTCTAAATTTATCACTTCCTTCATGTAAACCTTCTAAAGCAAATGAATGTTCTTTATTTCTATCTTCTAAATGATTTAATCTATCATTTAGTTCATCATAATCATATTTTGATGATTTTTTCTTTAATTCTTCTTCTATTTTAGATAATTTTGCATTTATTTGATCAATAATATCATTACTAGGTTTTAATTTTAATTTCTTTTCAATTTCACTTATTTTATTAGATAAATTTGTAATTAATTGATAGTCTTCATCTTCAAATATATTTTTTTTATCATCTGATGCATTTAATTTAATATTTTTCATTAAATTATTTATTTTTTCCATTAACTTATTTTCTAAATCAATTATTGAATTATTTATTAATTCTTTTATTTTATTTTCATTATCTTCATTATTTTCAAGTTTTTTTTGTAAATCTAATATTTTAGAATATAATTCTTCAATTTTTTGATTAATATCATTGAAATTATTAGATGATTCTTCTTTATGTTCATTTAATTCTTTTTGTAAATCTTCTAATCCTTTTTTCAAATTTTCATATTCTCTTTTGAATGAACTTACTGCATTATTACAATTTGTAACATCATTTTTATTTTTAAAAATATCAGTTTCTATTGCTTTTTCTCTTTCATCAACTTGGTCAAATTTTGTAAAAACTTTTTTTTCTAAGTTCATAATTAATAATTTACTTGCATCTAAATTACCATCTCCATTATCTTTTATTAAATCATATATATTAAAATCTTGCACTTTGACTTTTATTTTATCCATATCATCTTTTGATTGTTTTAATTTTAATTCTAAATCTGATATAGTTTTTTTTAATGAATCAATTTCTTTATTTGTATCTTTTATTGAATTTTGATTTTTATAAATATCATTTGAAAGTGTATTATGTATTTTAGTTCCTTTTTGTAATTCTTCAATTTTTTTTTCACATTGATGAATTCTTTTATTTAATAAAGGTAATAATTCTGGACTTATTTCATTCTTATTTGAACGAGCTTGATTAATATTTGAATCATTATTATCCATTATATTTTGTTTATAAGATATAGGAATATTATTATTTTCTTCTGATTCATTTTTACTATTATCTTCTTCATCATTTTTTCCAATTTGACTCTTTTTTTCAATTTGTAAATCTTTATCTACTGAAATATCTTTTTTTTTTTCTGTATCATATTTTTCTTCTCTATCATATTTTTCATCATCATTACTTTCGATATTTGAAATTTTTTTATATTCATTTGTTTCTCTTTTCTTTTTTTTCATATCTTTTTCTATATAATCATTTTTTATATCTTCTTTATATGATTCACTTTCATTATCATTTCCATTATCACTATCATTATCATTATCTTTATAATATATTTCATTATCTTTATCATCTGTTTTTTTTGACTTTGATAATTCAATATTGTCTTTTTCTTCTTTTTCAGTTATATAATGTTTTTCAATTTTTGTCGTTGTTATATCTCTTACTATTTCTGTATTACCTTCTGCTAATTTATTCATATTATTTTCAATAATTTGGAATCGTGCTTCATTTATTTTATTTGTTTTTTTTTCATTCTCTTCAATTTTTCTTAGTTTTTTTTCTAATGAATTAATTTTATTTTGCATTTCATTTTCTCTTTTTGAAAGTTTAATTAATATTTTTTGTAATAAAGTAAATTGAATACATGCTTCAACATTAAATTCTTCATCTTCAATTTGTATCATTTTTAATATTATTTATAATATTAAGTTATAAAATAAATATAATAAATTTATAAAATAAAAGAATAATTTAAAAAATAAAAAATATTTTTTTGGGTTTTGATAATAACTTATATAAAAATATTAGTTTTCTTTTTTTCAATTTTTAAATAAAAAGTATTTTATCTTACTCAAATTATCAGAAAAGAATAGTCTGAGATTTAATTAAAAAAAATATATTAATGATGAAGAATGATATATATTAAATTTAAGACAATGAAATGAAAATTAAATTTATACTATTTAATTTATTAAAGTATATTAAATATAAATTAATTAAAAAATATAAAATGGAAAATAATAATATTGTAAATAAAATTATTATATAATAAATAATTTTATTATTAAATATAATTAACATATAATTAAAGAAAGATTGATGGATAATATAAGTAAATTTATTGTTATTATAATACTCAATATAATTTAAATAACATTTTATATAATTTAAATCTGTTAATTATTTATCAAATTTAATTTTTTAATTGAAATTTCTGAATTTTTTTCCTTTTTATTTTATAATAAAATTAGGAAATCTTTATTATTTTAAAATGTCTTTTCTCAATAGAATCTTGTTAAACATTTTTTTTCAATTAGTCTTTATGTTTTCTAGAAAAATATCATCAGATTTTAAATTGATTAATAATTTATTATTCATTAATGAAAATACGAGAAAATTCAATATATCATTAATATTTAATAATTTTGAGTCTGCAAATTTTTACTCAAATAAAATTTATTTAAATGATATTTTGGTTAATAAAGAAAAATGTAATGTTAAAATGAATAAAGTTATCTGTTTAATTAATGAAAATTTAATAAGTGAAAAAAGTTTTTCTAAGGATATAAATATATATATTAATAATAGTAAAAAATTTCAAAAAGTGAATAAAATATATTATGTTTTAAGAAATATGAAAAATAAATTATATCTTGGATTTTTATCAAAAGAAAAATATATCATCAAAATACTAGACCAACAAATTGAACCATTTGATAATTTATCAAAATTTGAAATTGAAAATTTTGAAAATCCAATTAAAATTAATATTTATAATTCTGAAACTAAAAGTAAAATAGGGAAAATCAAAGAAAAAATTAGTTTAAATTATATAAGATTTCTAGAAAACTCAATAGGATGTGGAATAATTGGAGATTCAATTCAAATTAAATTACCAAATTCTATATTAACAAATAATATTAATAAAGTAATATTAATAAATTCAAATGGGCATTCCTATTCATTAGTATATAAATTATATAAAAATGTTATAACTTTATTTATTCCCAAAAATATAAATAAAGGAAATTATTCATTAGAAATAAAATCTAATAATGAAATCTTATATTCTCAAAAAATGAAATTATATCTAAAATTTTTAGTAAAAGAAAAATCATTACATATTTCTAATTTTAATAAAAATGAACCAATAATTTTAAATAATTTAAATGAAGTAGAAGGTATTCAAGAATTTTATTTTGGCAAAAAAGATGAAAAACCAGAAAAAATAACAAAAGAAATAAATACTCATGTTAATACAATAATATTTAATAATTCTAAAACCATTATAAATAATATTTCAATTAATGATAGTCTTTCTTTATATTATTTTTATGCAAAAAATATATGTAATGATGAATTATATATATTAATTCCAATATATATTAATTCTGAAATAGTTAAATCATCATTTCAAGGATTAATATTTAATCAATCTACAATAATTCAATATATTCTTAAAGGAACATATGCTTTAAATTCAATTGAAGGAGGATTATTACGAAAAAAAAATAATAAAACTATAATATATAAATTTGATTCAACCAATATTAAATATATTGATAAAACAAATATTAATTATACTATAAATATTAATTTTAATTTAACAGATATTACAAATTTAGATGAAGGAATTTATGAATTATATTTTTTCAATTTTGGAGAATATATTTTACAAAAAGAAATAATTTATATAATAAAAGATAATCATCCTTTAATTTTAAATAATGAGCATACAAAATATATTTCTTGTAAAGAACAAAATAAAAATTATTCTTTTACAAATAAAAGTTGTGTTAATGAATGTAATAATAATGAATATAATTTTAATTCAATATGTTATATTAATTGTCCTGATAATAAATATAAAAATGGAAAAGAATCTATTAAAAATTGTGAAAATTATGAAAATGAAGATTTAAAAGATAGTAAAGGAGAATGTGTAAATAAAAATTTTGCTTTAAATAATATTTTACCTAAAATATTATTCGCTGAAACAGGGCAAATATTTAATTTATCTTTTGAAGAAAATATCCCTGATAATACATTATTTAATGTTAAAATAAATAATATTATTGCGAAATGTAATAGAATAAATAAAAAAATATTTGAATGTAACATAAATTTAAGTTCAATAAATAATAATTTTACACATTATAAAGTGTATTATTCAATAAAAAAAAAATAATTATATTTTAACTTTAGATTCAGGTAATATTTCAATAACAATAAATCCTACTATTGATAAATGTGATAAATTTAATCAAATTTATAATATAAATTTAAATAAATGTGAAGATTGTAGTGAAGGAACATATTATTATAATAAGAGTTGTATTCATAATTGTAAAGATAATAATTATTATGTTTATGAAAATAATTCAAAACTAATATGTATTAAGAATTGTAATTATAAAATTGAATACCGTAATATTGATAATTATTGTGTTAAATCATGTACTCATTCTGAAGGATATGGTTATTTAAATAATTCAGATTTTAATAATTGTTATAAATGTAAAACATCTCCTCCTAATTTAGCAATTAAAGACGGAGTTTGTGTTTTTGGAGTTTCAAAATCTAAATATCATCATTTACGTAATATGTTTCCAGTTTACGATTATTGCCCTGATGATAAAAGATATTATACTTATAAGGCGGCATGTGAATGTATAATAGAAAATTATTACAATGAAACAAAAAAAGAATGTATATTTTGTCCTTCTATTGATATTAATATGATTAGATTAAATAATTCTTGTGGTTGTAATCCTCCAAAATATGTTCTAAGTAATGATAATGATAGAAAATGTGTATGTGATTCTTCAAAATATGGATATAATATTTATGAAGGAGGAGAATGTACTAATTGTTCTACTTTAGGTTCAGGAATGATTTTGAAAAATGGAGAATGTATATGTAATCCTTCACAATATATTTATAATAGTACTATAAAAAGATGTATTAAATGTTCTTCATTAGGTAATGGATTTATACCATATAATGGTAATTGTGTTTGTGATACTTCCAAATATGAATATAATTTTTATGGGAATAATGATTGTACAAATTGTTCAAAAGTAAGTGAAGGAATGTATTTTGAAAATGGAAAATGTGTATGTAATGATTTACAATATGTTTTTAATAGTACATCAAAAAAATGTATTAAATGTTCTACATTAGATAAAGGGATGATTCCATATAATGGAAGTTGTCAGTGCAACCCTTCAGAATATATTTTTAATATTTCTTCAAAAAAATGTATTAAATGTTCTTCTTTGGGTAAAGGAATGATTCCCTATAATGGACAATGTATTTGTGATTCTGGTTATGAATATAATTTTTATGGTAATAACTTATGTATCAAATGTTCTGATATAAGTTCACATATGATTGAAATAAATGGTAAATGTGAATGTGAAAATGGAACATATAGATTAAATATTAATGGACAAATAATATGTTCAAGTGAGCCTTGTAAAACTTATAATCCTTGTAATAATAATGGTATTTGTGATTTTATCAATAATTCTTATGTTTGTACATGTAATAATGGATATTTTGGAATGAATTGTAGTTCATCTTCTGTTGGAACTGCTTTATTTTACTTTGATAATAATTTATATTCATATATCAGCTATAATAAAATAATTTCAAATCTGTCTTTTGTAAATCTAATTAAACAAATATCATTAAATTTTGAAAATATTCCAGATTATTTTTATCAATATCTTTATAATATTAAAAAATTAACTATATCTATAATAGATGATTTTAACAATAATAATTATTCTGTGGATGATGATTTTAAAAACAATATTATTGAATATATTGGATTAACATTATTTTATCAAAACTATTCTTCATTAAAACTATATGAAAATGAAGAACTAACTTCACAAAAAATTCATTTATTTTATAAAAAACTTTTTTCAGAAGATTTTTCATCAAAATTAATTAAAAATAAAATTATTTCTTCAGTAAATAACATGTTTTTTTATATTTTATGGGATTTTAAGAATAAAAGTTATGATGAATATATTTCAACTATGGATAATTTAAACTTACCTTATTTAAATAAAAATGAAAATAATAATGTTGATATTATTTTGCATACAATAGTAAATCAAAGATTGGATAAAAAATCAAATGATATATCAACCACTTTATTTGATAATAATAAAAAGGAAATAAATGATAATTTAATTTTAATTGTTAGTTATAATTTACTTTCAAGAATGAATAATAAGTATTATTTTGATTATTTATCAAAAGGAATAAATATTTATAATTTAAATGATCCAGCATTTACAGATGAATGTTATAGAAATAAAGAATTTAAATATGATTTAACTAATAATTATAGAAAAACATTTATTTATCATCATATAAATTCTTCATGTATAAGAAGAGATATTGAAGATAATTTGAATTTATATTTTTTATGTAGAAATGAAATTCCTTTTTCTTATCAAATATCAAATGATTCATCAAGTATTAAATTAAAAAATAATACAAGAAATCTTTCTTTTAAATGCATAAAAAAAATAAATGAAATAATGAAAAATATAGCTTTTTGGGTTTATTCTTCTTTAATACTAATTCTAATTATTATAAGTGTGTTATTATTAATATTCAAAAGTGATTACACAACAGGTGAAGATATAAAAATAAATGATGAATTTAATAGTATGATTTGTATTACTCAAACAGAAAAAATTGATGATGAGAAAGCAAATATGCAAACTCCTATTTATATTTCAAAAAGTTTATTTCAATCTTTTAAATTTAATATTTCTCATTTTCATCCTATAATATGTTTATTTTATAGATCTATTTTAAGTCCTTTATATTTTAATATTTGGCTTTTAATTTTTAATATTTCCAATTTATTTGGATTAAATGCTCTATTTTATAATGAAAAATTAGTAGAAAAAAAAATATTTAATAAATATAAAGATGGTCTTTTATATCCATTATTAAATGATTATATTATAATAATTGAATCAATTATAGCATCAATGATTTTAACATTCTTAATGAAATTAATAAATTTAACTTCTTTTAAAAAAAAAAATAAAATTGCGCAATGTTTTAATATACAAAATGAAGCATTAAAACATTTTGAAAAAGTACAATTTAAAAAGAGAATTGTTGCAGAAATAATAATGATAATTATTTCTTTTTTAATGTTTATTTGTTCATTAAGATTTTGCTATATTTATTTTAATACTCAAAGAACTTGGTTCTATGCTGGAATTTGGTCTTTATTTTTTATTTGGATATTGCTTGCCCCATTTTTCATTTTTCTTTTATCAATTTTTGAATCAATTTCATATAATGAAAAAATTATTTATTATATGAAAAGACTATTATGTTTTTAATATAATAGTTTTAAAGAGTTTTAAATAAATTATTTAAATTAAGATTATTTAAAATTTTAATACATTTTTTTAATATAAATAAAATATTAAAATAAAAAGAAATAAAAATGAAATATAAAGAATAAATATTGATAAAACTCAAAGAATTAAAAAACATAAATCAATAAATTCACTCAAAATTTTTTTAAATAAAAAATGAAATGAAAAAAAATAATGCCAAAAAAAATGAAAAAAATCAATTTTTAGATAGTTTGATTTAAATAATTTTATATTATTATTATGAAAAAATTTGAAATATTTTCATAAAAAATAAAACTATTAGAATATTATTTTTAATATAAAAAATTTGAATTAAAAAATATTTAAAAATATATTGTTTATATAAAAAGGATTGTTTGAAATATATAATTAACAAATAAATTTATATTTTTGGCAATAAAAAAAATTATAAAAATTATTAATATGAAAAATATGAAAAAATCAATTATTAAATTATATGATTTGATAATTTAATATTATATATTTCTTTTCATCTTTTCAATTTTTTTATTAATTTTTGATAATAATTTGATTATGATTAAAGAAAAAAAATATCAAATTTAATTAAAATTTATGAATTTTATAGTTAATTAAAATTAAAATTTAATTTAATTTTGGTTTAGCCATTTAAAAAATTATTATATTTTTTTTTATTATTATAAATAAATTTAATTTAATGTCTAGAATATTTTCAAAAAATTTAATTAATTCTAAATCAAGTTCTTTAATAGGAAATATTAAACAAAATTCAATAAAAGATAAAAAAGATATAGATATAAATATGTTAAAAAGAGGAAAAGAAATATATAATA
>JAEEGK010017337.1_pt1 | contig 15717 bp, 14 predicted proteins | sample 8958771 | NCBI WGS metagenome assembly JAEEGK01 (sample SAMN16246547, study PRJNA631951) | gut metagenome | biome: gut microbiome; feature: rumen; material: SC-attached | host: Bos | place: Iran: Karaj | collected 2018-10
CCCAATCCCCAATCCCCAATCCCCAATCCCCAATCCCCATTTATTTCTATTCAGTTTTATTCATACAATAATTTTTTTTCTCAATTTAATATTTTAATTAAATAATTTTTAAAAATTAAAAATATTATAATGAATTCTATATTAACAAAATGTTTTAGTTGTTGTGGAAGACAAAGTGAAATTTCGAATAATGTTTTCAATTTAAAAGAAATTCAAAAAATATCAAATTCATCATTAAATATATATTCAAAATTAAAATCAAAAGGAACAAACAGTGTTACAAATTTAAAGAAAACAAATGAAACAAATCAAAAAAAATATTCATTTGTAAATTTTCCTTTATCAAGTGAAGAAGACATTTCATCAAAGCAAAAAGTAAAAAGTGAAAATTCATTTTCAATAAAAAAAAAACCAACTAAAAAGAAAGTTACATATAGAGATGATATAATAAATGAAAAAAATTCAAAAACAAAAAGTCCAATAAAAAGAAATTCTTCTTTAAAATCTAAAAATAATAATAATAATAATAATAATAATTTTTTTATAACTAAAACAAGTTTAATTCCCAATAATGACTCTTCAAAAAGTTTAGATGATTCTTTAGAATATAGTAATATTTCTTTTTTAACAAAACAAACAAAACAAGTTTTATCTGAATCAAGTAGTGAAAATAATAATATTATTTATGAAAATAAAGGAAGTATAATTAAAAATATTAATAATAATTTAAATGAATCAATAAAAGAAAGTGAAATTGATTTAATTCCTAAATTAATTATTACTGATTTAAAAGGAGATTTATTTAAAGGAAAAATTATTAAAATAAATGCAAAAGGATGTTTAAATGGTTTAAGAGGAAAAAGGGATATGAAAACTTTTTTTGGTGTAAATGATAAAGAAATTATAAATGATGTTATATTATATATTGATAATGAAAAGTTTAAAGGAAAACAAATATTTTTAATTTATTATGACAATAAAAGAACACATTATTATTTAACTAATTTAATAAAAGAAAATAAATTTATATATATAAAAATACATCATGAATATATAATATCAAAGAATCAAATAGATAAAATATTATATTTTTCATTTGGAAAAATAATATCATCAATTTCAATAAAAGAAAATGATGATATAAATATAATAATATATAATAAAAATTCAATAAATACAGAATATAATTTTCATAAAGAAAATTCTCCAATATCAATAGGAAGAGAAAAATGTTTAATTGAAATAAATGATAAATCTATTTCAAGAATTCATTCTACTTTAATTTATAATAAGGAAAAAGAAAAATGGTATTTAAATGACGGAAATGGAAAAGGAAAACATTCTACTCATGGAACTTGGCTTATGTTAAATAATGAATTTGAATTAAGGTCTTTTAATGATTTTTATGAAATAAAATTATTTTCTAATACTTTTAATATATCTATTTTAAATCAATAAATTTATGTGATTGTTATTAATTAATGAATATTATATGTAAGAGTTGTAGTTAAGTATTATTAAAAAATTTTATTGTTTATATATATGTTATATAATTAATTTTAAATTAAGAATTTTTTTATTTTTTAAAAAATGTATTTTTTTTATTTATATTATATTACATTAAGAATTAGGTTTATTAATATTTAAAGAAGGAATATTTCCAATAGATAATCTTTTATTATTTTTCTTACTTTTTTTTTTCTCAGGCGAAGTTTCAGAAACAACGGAAATAGCAGATTTATGAATAGGAGTAGATTCAGAAATAGCATCTTCATTATTTATTTTTTTATTATTATTATCTTTATTATTTTCATCTTTTGAATTTAATTCTTTATTTTCTTCATTAATAGATGAATTAAAATCATTTTTGGAATCTTCATTTTCTGATTTTCCTTGTTCTAAATCATTTCCAATTGAATCTAAAAATTCAATTTCTTTTTTATCTAAATTAAAAGGTGTATCAACACTAATTATTTCATTTAAACTTTTTTGAATTTTTTCATACATTCTATTTACTTTTTCATTTATATCATTATATACTTTAAATATCATTATACTTCCTATTAAAGAATCCCATTCTTTTTCCTTTAAATTTATTTTATTATAATAATTTCTAAAATCTTCAAAATTCATTTTTTTCTTTTCATTTATAAATTTATTATCTATTTCATTTATTAAAGTATTTAATTCTCCATTTATAATTTGAGAATTTAAATTATATTCATTTAAAACTAAATCTAAACTATCTCTTTCAGGATTAAGTAAACTTGATTGTAATTTTTCCATTATATTATTATATACTTTAGTTATAATTTCCATTTTTTTTAAAATATCATTTTGATATTCTTCATGAGAAATTAAAGTTTGTTTTTCATAAAAATTTTTATAATATTCTTCATTAGCATGTACTTTTTGTTCAATATCAGTTTGAACTATTCCAATATATAATTTAACATTTTCTTCTAAATTATTAGGGTCTATTTTTATATTAAAATGCTTTTTATGTTTTAATTTATATCTACATTTATCACAAATAAATTCTTGACAATTTCTACAATAAAAATTAATAATTCTCTTATTACAATTATTACATAAATAATATTTTTTTTTGGTGTTAACAGAATAATTTTTAGAAATATCAATTGATTGAAAAATTCTATTTTTTATTTTTTCTTCATCTTCATATAAAAAATCAGTATTATTAATATTTTTATTATTATTATTTTTATCTTTTAAATGAAGCATATCTACTTTACTTCTACTAGGATTATGAAAATTAAATTTTTTAGAATTATAATCATCAATAGAAGGAAAAATTTCAGTATTTATTCTTAATTTACTAGTTATTAAATTATTTTTTGAAGGTAACATTAATCTAATTGTTACTATTTCTCTTCTTGGAAATAAATTTCCAATTTGTTCATTTTCTTTTTGAGAATAATCTCTATTTAGATAATAACAATGTAAATTTGAAGGAGCTCCGAATATTCTTAATAATGCTTTTAATTTTATATCTCCTAATGTTCTATATGGTTGAGCTACTATTGAAATCTTCTGTATTCCATATTCAAATATTATGTTTATATTTCTATATGTTTTATAACCTGAAAGTTCTTCCATTTAATTTTTTTATTTTTTTTTCAATTTTTTTCAATGAAAATAAAATTTTTTCAGCGTTTTTTTTTCATTTTATATATTTTTTTTGAAATTTATTATTTCACATTTATTAATAAATATTTTTTTAATAAAAATGGATCTTAAAGTAAAACAAATTCGTGGTTGTTTAAATTTAAAGCTTTCAGTGATAATATCATATGCAATAAGTGTAATATCAAATGTGTTATTATTTATTATTCTCTTTTTATCAGAAAAATTTTATAAATGGATAGGAGCATTATTACATATAGCAGTAATTTTAACTTGTTTACTTTCATTAAAAAGCATAATCAATTTCACAAATAAAGTTTTAATCAGATATAAAAGTTTAACAAGATATTATACTTTAAGTTTAATAGCTACTGGTGTTTTTTATATCATTGTTATTATTTATTGTTTGGCTAGTAAAAATGACATTGATTTAATTTATTTCTTTATTTTCTGTATTATTATTTGTGGTGTTTTTCATTATCTTTTTATAACTGTGATTTATTCTTTTCTGCAAGCTTTAGGAGATAAACCTAATCAAACTGGAACTACTGCTAATTTAATTGATAAAAATTTAAAAGATTTAATGGTTAATTCTTAAAAAGCTTTTATTTAAATATTTAAAAAAAATAATTTGATTAATATTAGCTTTTAATTTTGTTTAATTTTGTTTTTTTAATTCTAATTTTTTTAATTCATTTATTTATTAAATGACTCCAAATTAAAACAAGAAATAATCATAATGAAATGAATTAATCTTAAAATGAATAAAATAAAAAAACTAAAAAGGATAAAATAAAGAATAAAAATTTAATTATTAATTTTTTTTAAATTTTAATATCAAATAGAAGCATAAAATATAAAAATAAAAATATGAATGAAAGTAAAAAGCAAAATTTGAAATCAGAAAAGGAAAAAAAGAATATGTGGCAAGAAATGTTACGAGAAGCAAATAGGAAGAAAGAAATAGAAGAATCTAATATATTTATATTTGGAGATAAATTTTCAGGTAAAAAAACATTAATAAAAAATATAAGTCAAAGAATATCATTAAAAGATGAATTAAAACAAAATATTTTAGAAATAGATGATACAGTTTCAAAATTTGGATTAGTTGATTATACATATTTAAATATTAGAAATTTAAATGAAGAAGATTCTGAAAATATAGGAAAAATGGGAGTTTGGATTTTCAGTGAATTAATTGATAAAGAAACTATTCAAAATTTAATTAAACCTGAATATTTATTAAAATCTTGCTTTGTTATTGTAGCTGATTTATCAAGACCTGTTAATTTGAAAAGTTCTATTAAAAAATGGTTAGAATTTATTTATGATACTTTCTCTAATATTATTTTAAAATTAAGCTATGATAAACAGGAAAAATTAAGAAATGATGGTAAGAATTTTTATTTTTTTAATGTGTATATTTATTTAATGTTTATTTAATTAGAAAAAAAAAGAATTCAATTATATGTAGAACCAAAATTTGATGAAGAAGGAAAATTTATTAAAGAAATTTTATCTGAAGAAGATATTAATTTAAAATTAGAAACTCCTTTAAAAGAAGGTTTATTAAAAACAAATATAGGAATTCCAATAATATTAGTAATAACAAAAAGTGATATAGTAAATAAAATAGAAGAAAAAAAAAATTTTGAAGAAAACTCAGATTTTATATTAAAACATTTACGTCAAATAGCAATTCAATATGGAGCAACAATAATATATACATCAATACAAGATAATATAAATATAACATTATTATATGATTACATATGTAATATATTATTTAAATTTCATTTAATTCACAAACCAAATTTAATTAATAACGAATCATTTTTTATTCCAGCAGGATATGATTCTTTAGATTCTCTAAAATTATCTGATTCTTCAAAATATATTGAAATGTTATATGAAGATAGAATTCAAAGTGAAAAAATAAAACCATCAATTGAAGAAGAAGAAATTATTTGTGAAGATACTAATGTTTTTTTCGGTAAATTACAAAGTGAAAAAGAAAAAAGTCATTCTCATAGAGAAAATATTATCAAAAAAAAAATTCCTTCTGATTTAAATAATAATAATATTAATATGATAAACGGTCAAATTGACCATCAAAAACAAAATAGTGATATTGGAGGATTTAAAAGATTTATGGATAATAAACATGAAGAAAAAAAAGTTAGTGTTTTAAAACCTTCTTCTCATGTTTCTAATATTGTTGATAATAAAGGAATTAATAAAGGAAATGATGTTAAAAATGTTGGAGATGATAAAAAGAAAAATTTCAAACAAACAAAAGAAGAAATGCTTAAAAAATTAGGTATTTTGAAAAAAAAATAAATTAGGAGTTTTTTGAAAAATAATTTTTAATAATTAAATTAATAATTTTTATTAAATTCAACTATTGTTTGTTATAATCTTTCTCTATAGAACATTCATATTAAAACATTAATAGTGTTAAATATAGAATAATTAAGAAGTTAAAGAAGTTTAATTAGAGAACATATCAATATTTTGGGATTAAAATGTCCTCTTTGATTAAATATTTTTTAAAATAAATAAAACTTCTTTTTTAATGAATTATTTAAATATTTTAAATAAAGTTTTTTTGTTTTAATTTTCTTAAATGCTATTTATTTTAATATTTTTAAGAACTTTAATTTGTATGTTCACAAAGTTTAAAATTGTTTGATGTTTGTTCTGAAAGGATTTTTTCTCAAATCTAAAGAAAGATTTTCTAAATTACTTGAATAGATTTATATATATATATTATCAATAATTCTTTTTTTTATTTTTTATACCAATCTAATAAAAAATATTAATTTTTTTATATTTCAAAATTTATAATAAATTTATGTGTAATATTCTTTTGAAGTTTTTTTCATTTTTTTTTTGAGAATATTATTAAAAGAAAAATATATATATACACATATATATGATATTCAATAATCAAAAAAAAAATTTAGTTTATTCTCTTCAAGAATTATTTTCTTTTATTTCAGAAAAAAGAAAAATTAATTAATTAAAAATAATATATATCTAAACAAAAAGTTAGATATATCAATTATAGATTATGTAATTTTAATTTATAATTTATATAATATAGTTTTTTGTTCTTTGGGATTAAAATTTATAGAAAGATTATTAAAAATAATAGAAATATTGAAAAAAAAATATTCAAGTTAAATTTTTAATAAAATGAAAATAAAAATAAAAATAAAATAATAATGAAATAATATATAAAAAAATATAAAAATAAGAATAATATTAAGAATAATAATAAATTTAGCCTCTTAATTTTTTTAAATTGTTTAAATTTTTATTCATCATTTTCTTCAAAAGACGAATTATTAATGTTATTTTCATTACTAATATTATAATTCTGAATAATTGGTGCTTTTCTTTTTTTTTTCTTATCTTTTTGTTTTTCTTTTTTCTTTAAAATTTTCATCTTTGCTTTTTTTTCTTTATTTAAATTAAACTTCCAAATATCATCATTTAATTCATTTGAAGGATATAAATTTTCTAAATCTTGTTGATTATAATCATCTTTATATTCTTTAAAGCCATTAAATTCTTTTTTTTCTATATCAAAAGAATTTTTTCTTTTTTTAAAAGATTGAAAATGACCTTCTGTTCTTGTATTGTTAGCAATATTTAAATTTTGTAATATATTATTAGTATTTTGCTCTTCTTTTCCTTTTTCTTTATTTTCAAAATCTACTTTTTTTATAGTTTTACCATTTGGACTATTTGGATTAGATTTTTCAAAATTTAAACTCTTATCAGAATTAGTTTTATTCATTAATTGCTTATAATTATTTCTCATTTCACTTAATTTTAATTCTTTCATTTCTTCAAAGTAAACATTTATTTCTGGACAAAAACTTCCGTTAGATAAATTATTCAATAAATATAAAAGTCCTTTTTTTGCTTGAGATCTTTTTACTTTATCAAAATTAATATTTTCATTCATTACACTATTTAATCCTGCATATTTTTTATCTAAAACTTGTTCAATGTTTATATATGTCCTTTTATTATTGTTATTCAAAGCTTTATCTCTTTCTGTTTGTACTCTTGTTATATATGTTAATAATTCTGGGTTTATTAAATTATTTGATGGATTTAATAATTTTGATACGTTATGTGAATGTTTTATTTTTGACATTATTTTTATTATTTTCTTCTTCTTATTTTAAAAAATAATTTATTTTTTATTAAAATAAACCATCAAAAATTATGTAGAAGATATAAGAATAAAATTTACTCTTCGATTACAATATGAACATACAATAATTCCTCGGAAATAAAATTACCCAATATTGACAGCTCTATATTATATATATTCATTCATATATATAAACCAATATATGATAAACTAAATAAGTTCATTAAAGAAAGCAAAATCATTTCTCCCATAATAATATTACAACAATAAAAGATATAAGAAATAGAAATATATCTTTACAAAAAAAAAAAATTTTTAATGAAGAATATAATAATAACAAATAAAATTTTTACATGAAGAATGATTAATAAATATTTATTCTTTGAAGATTATTCAAATGGAATAGAAATTAAAATGAAGAAATATAGTTTTTAAAATATAGAAAAAAGTAGAAGAAATATAATGCCTTCCTTTTATCATTTATCATTGTTATTCTTTTTAATTATATATAATCTTGTTATTCATATGAAATCAAATTCAAAGAATTTAAATGTAATATTCAAATCATTGATATTAAGAATGATAAAAAAGAATAAAAGAGATAATACTTAAAACATGTATAATATATTTAGATAATTAAATGAAAATTTTGAATCAAAGAAATACATAACTATTTAGTTATAAATATTATGTTATATATATGAATGTGATAATTGATGTTGAAGTATAAGACATATCTATATATAAAGAATAAAATGATTTGACTTTGAAATTGATAATTTCTTTAATGAAATTATATCATGCTTTTTCCATTTTGGCTTTGATATAATTATAATGAATAAATAGATTATAGTTCGAATTCCTTTTTATTTGGTTTTTGAAATAAGGAAATATTAAATTAATTTAGAAGTTTTAATATTTTCAGTATTTTATCAAATTATATTTTTTTTTTTCTCATTATATTTAAATATTTATTTCTTCTGTTTTTATTTTTGAAATTGAATCAAAAAAAATTAAAAAAATAATTCACATAAAATTAATTAAAAAAATAAAATGAATTCAGCTTCAAACGACAAATCAAAATGTAAAACAGAAAAGACTTCAATATTAAAGGTAAAAATACATAAATATATAAAAAATAAAAAAGAGTTTAGAAGTAGAATATGAAAAGCAATTAAAAGATAAATTTACTGAAATAAAAGAAAAAATACAAAAACTTCCTTCAGATCCTGAAAAATTTAAAGATCATGCATTGCCTTTAGCAAGAATAAAAAAAATAATGAAATTAGATGATGAAGTTCAAATGGTAAGTGGTGAATCACCAATTTTATTTTCAAAAGCTTGTGAATTATTTATTATTGAATTAGCATATAGAAGTTGGGTTCATACTTTAGAAAATAATAGACGAACTTTACAAAGAAATGATATTTCTCAAGCAATTTCTAATACTGATTTTTATGATTTTTTATTAGATATTGTTCATGAAAGTTGTAAAAAAAAATTACTTAATTGTGCACAAAATTATGGCCCTAATCCTAATTTTCAAATTCAAAATATTCTTCAAAAAACTCAATTAAATGGATTTCAAGATAATTCTAATTTACAAAATGGAAATTCTATTAATAATGGAAATAATATTAATTTTAATCAAAGTGTAAATAATAAGGATTTGAATAATAAAAATAATTAAAAAATGGTCTTTTTATAATTGTTTTTTTTTATTATATAAAGAGAATTTTAAATGTTTTTTATTTTTTTATTTTTTTAAAAAAAAAAACTATTTTTTTTTTATTTTTATTATTTATTTTTTTGTAAAAAGAATTATTTAAAACAAAAAATTGGTTTATTTGAAATAATATATTAAATCTTCTAAATCTGCTAATTCATTTTTATATTTTATATTCACTTTATCACAAAAATCTTTCATTTGTTTACAAATCATTTCTCTTTCTTTTTGAATATTACATATTTTTTCAACTTTATTTAAAAAATAAAAACTTTCACTTAAAACATGATTTTCAAATAATTTAAATTTATTAGGTAAAATATTATATATTTGTTTCATAGAAGGATCTCTACTCTCAAAACATCTTTTAATAGATTTATTAAATACTTTAAATAAATTTCTTTTTTGATCATTTAATTTTTCTCTTGCTTCAATAAAATCACTTAAAGTTTTTTCAAGATAATTTATTTGTGATTCTTTATCTTTAAAATCTTTTAATTTATTTTCAACTTTAATTTGAATTTGTTCTTTTGACATTATTAAATTTTTAGATTCCATTTGAATTAAAGATTTTCCGAAAAAACTTCCCATTGATGATAAAACATTATCAAAAAGACTTTCTTCTTCATTTGTATTATTTTCATTATTTTTATTCTTTTGAATAAATGATTTTTCTTTTTTTTCTTCTTCTTCATTTTCTTCTTCTTCTTTTTTATCTTTAATATTTTCTTTTAAATAATTTATTACATTATCTAGTTTTTCTATTGATTCATTTATTACTTTTTTATTTTTATCAAAAGCACTTTTTAGTTCAGAACAAATTGTCAAATTATAATATTTTCCTTTATTAATATCATTATTAATTGTTACTGGAGTATTATTAACATTTATATTATTTAATATTTCACACCAACTTAAATTTATTTCATTATAACATTTATTCGAATTAAAAAAACAAACTGAATTTTCTTTCATTTTTTCTAATACCTTTCTCTTTTTATCTTCTAATTTAGATATTATGTTTAATTTAAATTTTTTATCTTTTTCATCTAAATTATTATATAATTGTTGTAATTCAGTTAATTGTTCTTCTTTACTTTGATTAATAAAGAAGAATAAATACAAAGTAATATACATTATAAAATTTGAATTCATTTTACTCGTTTATTAATTTTTAATAAATAAATAAATAATGTATAATATATATGTTGAAGAAAAGAAACAAAAAGAAGAAAAAGAAAAGCAAAAACAAGAATTAAGGAAGCAAAAATTTGATGAAAAACACAAATGTAAGAATAAAAATTAATATAATAAAATCAATAGTAGAAATGAAACAATTAATAACTAATTACCAAGATAGAGTAAAGCACTTTTTAATCGATGTAAATTATATTTTAATCAAACAAATATTTTTAGATGGCAGAAGAAAACCCAAAAATTATAATAAAAGATTATAATTCTCCAATAGAAGATACTAGATTAAAATATTTAGATGAAACAGATCAATTAATAAGAGGAAGAAGAGGATTTTTATTTGGGGGATTTAAAAATGAAAAAGAAAGAATAAAAAGTCAAATTGAGAAAAATAAATTATTTTGTAATATAGAAAGTAATACTTCCTTAGAAAAATCTATTAAAATCAAAAATAAAATAAAGAATAATAATAATAACAATAATAATAATAAATTGCATAAATCTTCAAGTTTACCAATTTTATTAAAAGAAAAAAAAAAAAATATTCCAACAAAAAAAATAACAAGATATGTTCAACCTGTAATGAGATTTAAACCAAGAACAGATTTAGAAAGAATATATGATTCAGTAAATTTAAATTATTATGGTTCAATTAATAGAAAAATAGTAGATAGACAATTAAAATATTTAGATTTAAATATTCCTATGAAAGTAGAAAATGAAGAACCAATAATTTTAGAAAAAAACTTAATAGAAGAAACAGAAGAAGAATCTTCAAAAGAAGCAAATGAAATAAATTTTTATGATAATGATGATAATAGTGAAATGAATAATAAAAAAAATGTAAATTATTTACAAAAAAAACCAATTAATATAGATTCAAAAAAAATTATGGAAAAATTTCATTATAAAACTCATTTTAAAGCAATTCAATCTATTGCTCTTTCAAGAGAAAAATTAAATCATACTATTAAAAAAGAATATTATAAACCAAATTATAAAGTAGAAATTTCACCTATTGAAGAATTAGAAAAAGAAAATGAGGAAATACAAAAATATATTAATAGTAAACAATATAATAATTTAATTAATAATAGGTCTTATTATTTAAATAATAATAAAAAAATTCATATTAATGACAAAAAAGTTTCTCAAGAATATATTCAGAAATTAAAAATTTTAGAAAAAATAGCTTTTCAAAGGGAAAATTTTTCTTCTGAAAATAATAAGAATAAAATAATAAAAGAAAATGAAGAAGATTTTAAAACTTATGATAATAGAATTAAAATAGGAAATAAAATCTTTTATTTAAATGAAGAAATAGATAAAGCAGCTAATGCAGTTTTAAATAAATGTAATGTATATCATAAAAAAAATAAATTCAGTCAAGGTGCATTAAAAAATGGAAATGGTAAATTAATGATTACAGGTGGATTAACAATAAATGAATTTTTAACTAAATATAATTTATAATTATTTAATATTTAATTTTTATCTTTTATGAAATATTAAATATAAACCTAAAAAACATATTATTCCAGTTACAATACCTAAAATAATTTTTTCTTTAATTTGATGATATTTTATTTTTCCAAAAATTTGTTCTATTAAAGGAATTTTTTGTAATATTTTAATTACTTGCTCAGTACTTTTTTCTAATTGTTTTTCTTGATCATTTAAATCTGAATTTGAATTCATTATTACATTATTTATTTCATGTGACAGATTAATTGAATTTTTTAAGGAAATACGTTCATCACTTAAAAAATCTAAATTACTTCTATCTTCTATTTCTTTTTTTTCTTTAAATAAACTTTCTAATTTTTCTTTTTCTTCTTTTTGAATTTTCCTCTTTTTTACTATTATATATCTTTTATTTAATTGTTCCTTTAATTCTTCATATGAACTTAAAATAAATTTATCTTCTTCTTTTTTAATTATACTTTTTATCATTTTTAAATTTTTTTCTAATGTTTTTTTTATTTCTTCAATTCCTTTCATTGTTTTTTCTGTTGGAGTATTTTCACCAATTTTTATTAAATTTTCATATTGATTTATATTTCTTTTAACTTCTTTTAACATTGATTCAACTGTGAAATTATCATCCATTATTATTTAAATTAAATACGTGTTTAATTAAAATAAATAATTAATTATGAATTTAATGAGAAATTTTATTTTAATTATTAATCAATAATTCTTCATCAACAGGATATTTTGAAACATTTTATTATATTATTATTATAATTCAAAACTCAATGAATTATCAGAAACAAAAAAATTAATGTATTATTAAAAATATAAATAAAGACTTCGTAAAAAATATTTATCAAGATAATCTTTTAATTTTTTATTAAAAATAATTAAAATTCTAAAATTATATATATAATATTTATTTTTAATAAAAATGAAAAAAAAGAGAAATATAGAAAAAGATTATTAAATGAATCATAAAATTATTCAATAAATATTATTTTTTATTAGTTCAAATAAAAATTAAAAATATTTATTAATGAAATAGATTTTTATCATTCAATACTTTTATATCGAAACAAGAAAATTAAAATTTTTTTCATTTTGATTATATGTCTAGTTTAAAATGAAAATAAATGTATTTTTCATTTCACAAAAAAATTTTATTTCAGAATAACTCTCAAAAAATTAGATATTAACAAAAGTTAATACAAAAATTAAATCAAATCTACAATTTAACCCAATTAATATATTCAAATAATAAAACAATTTAAAGAAAAAAAATAAATATATTTTATATTTATTAATCATCATTATCTATTTGATTAAAATCAATTTTAAAGAAAGCTTTTTCTCTATCACTTAATTGAACTTTCTTTGGTACAGTTTTCAAAGTGATAGAATCAATTTTTGTTCCGATAGCATCTTCTTGAATATCATCTAAATTTTTAGTATAAAATTCCATAATTTTATTCATATTTCCATTACTTTTTAATTGACTCATAATTTCATTCATATTATTATCTAAGAAATTTTGGCTATTTAATAAATTCATATTAATTTTTTTATTAAAGCTTTTTTTAGGATAAAAAGAGGAATATTCAGTTAAAAATCCAGAATTAGGATAATTATTCATTTTTAAAGATTTATCAGTAGTATTATATAAACTTTCTCTATCAAATTTCCTAATCATATAACTAGGCAAAGGTCCTTTTTCATTAGGTCTACTAACAACTTTAGAAAAATCAGGTCCAATAGGTCTTTTATTATTATTAATATTATAATAAAATTTATCAGGATCAAATATAATATTTGAATCAACTCCTTTTGGTCTTTTAGGTACTTTAGTTTTTTTTTTTGATGTCTCATAAGATACCATTGTTAAACACTTTGGTTCTACTAATTTATATTTTGGATTAAAAAAAGGACGAACCACTTCTCTGTCTCTATGAATAAAATTTAATTGCTCTCTACTTATTTTCTTTGAAAAATCAGGAGCTTTTATATCATCAAATTTTCTCTTTATTTTCCTTAAATTTATCTTATTTGCAGAATTTGATATATTATTATTACTATTACTTCTATTTATATTATTATTTGAATTTTCATTTGTTGAAATATTTGAAAAAGTATTATTATTTTTTTTATTTTTTTCATTTGAATGAAAAGGTTTATCATATCTAATTCTAACATCATAATCAGTAGGTATTTGTCCTCTTTGAGTTTGTTTATCCATATTAATAAATATATGTCCTAAAGGTTTTAATTCTTGATGAGCTAAATAAAATCTATTTTCAATATTATTTTTATTTAAAAAATTTTCAGGTCTTCCACTCATATAATTCCAAGAAGGACCAGTAATAGTTCTATTCCATATAAATTCCATTTTTGGATTATATCTTGTTGAACTTGGAGCATATTTTGCTTTTTTTACTATTTTTAAAAAATCATTTAATTCTTTATGATGATGTTTATGATATTTAAATTTTTCATTCATATTTAATATTTCCATTGGTTCACATACTTCTTTTCTTTTTTGAAGTTTTTGTAATGCTTTCTTATCACTTTCCATTGTTGGAGGAAGAGAAAATATATCTATTTGATTTTCTCTTGTTTTCCTTATATCAGTTGGCTCATCTTCTTTTGAAAAAAAATCTTGGACTTTTATTTTTTTTGTTTTTCCTTCTAAGATACGATCTTTCTGCATTACTATGTGATATTTTTCTACTGAGTTTCTACCTGCTTCTGAGTAACTTCCGTATGAACCTTTTTGCTCGTTTTCAAACATTTTTTTTTTATTATTTTTATAAGTTATGTTTTTTTTTTAATTTGTTTTATTCTTTTTATTTATGAGTAAAGGAGAAATTATCTTTTTATAATATTAAATAAATTAATATGCAAAAGTAAAATATTGTATTATAATTAAATATATTTTAAATATTATACTAAATTTATAAAAATAAAAATCACAAAATTACTATAAACATTAACAAAATCAATTTATTAAAACTCAATGAAAAAAAAGAAAAAAATCAATTCCCCCAATTATTATTATTCCTAATAATCATTTCCATATTATTTTCATTATTATATTTTTTATTATCTTCGTTGAAAATTAAAGGATTACCTAAATTTCTCATCAATCCACAAAATTCATCGAAAGAAATAAATCCATCTTTATTATTATCAATAATTCTCATAAGTATATCAATATATTCTGAATTAGTAGTATCTAAAACTGTTTTTAATTCATCTCTTGATAATTTTCCATCTTTATTAATATCAAACATATCAAAAGCTAATCTTAAATTTTTTTCATCTAAAAAAATTCTTTGATTTAAACTAACTCTTAAAAATTCTTCATATGAAATAATTCCATCTGAATTATTATCCATTTCTTCAATAATTTTATTTATTTTTATTTCAGAAACAACACCAAAATATTTTTTATATGCTTTTTTAATTTCATCATAAGTCAACATTCCATCATTATTTAAATCCATGGCTTGAAAAACTTTTTTTAATTCTTCAATTTCTTTATTAGAATTTAAATTATGAACAATAAAAGCAATTGTAGCTTGTTGTAATTTTTCTCTAGCATTTAAATTATATATATTTTTTAATACACTTGGTAACATTACATGATTTGAATGAGAAGCTAAAGTTTTAATCCAATCATGTTCTAAACATTCTTGAGCGGATAATCTTTTTTCTGGATTATATTCTAACATTTTTAATATTAAATCTTTTGCATTTTCACTTATTGATTTCCATTCTTCACTTGTTTTATCAAAAATTCCTTTTTTTATATTATTAAATAAATCATCTTTATTTTTACCACGAAAAGGAAATTTACCTAATAACATTATATATAATATTATTCCAGCTGACCAGATATCACATTTTTTATTATAATTTTTTTTCAAAACTTCAGGTGCTATATAATAAGGACTTCCTACTTTTAATGTTAAATTCTTATTTTCTGTTACATAATTACAAGTTC
>JAEEGK010017341.1_pt1 | contig 15716 bp, 8 predicted proteins | sample 8958771 | NCBI WGS metagenome assembly JAEEGK01 (sample SAMN16246547, study PRJNA631951) | gut metagenome | biome: gut microbiome; feature: rumen; material: SC-attached | host: Bos | place: Iran: Karaj | collected 2018-10
CCCAATCCCCAATCCCCAATCCCCAATCCCCAATCCCCATGTTAAATTTCAATTGATATGTAAAATATGAAAATAATAATATTAATATTAAAAATTATATTTTATAAAATTAAATAATATAAAAATATATAATGAGTATTATAAAATATATATTAATAATATTTATATTTTGTTTATTAAATAAGGAAATAAAAACTGATAAAAACAATTCAATGGAAATTTTTAATAATTTATTATTAATTCAATTAAATTTATATATAAATCAATTAAAGAAAAACTATCCAGAAGAATATGAAAAACATAAAGAATTTTTAAATAATATTTTAAATAAAATAAACGATTTTAATAAAATAGAATCTAATGAAGAAAAAATAAATTCTTTAAATGAAATTTTTCTATCAATATATAATGAATTAGAAAATGATATGACAGAAGATGATAAAACAAACATTCAAAATATGATAGAAATGTTATCTGTAATTATTAATAATAAAATTGATATCAATGAAGATAATAATAATACAAATATTTTGGATATTATTAATACATTTTTACCAAATATTTTTGATAACGATTTTAATTATGATAATAATAAAAATGAATTTGATGAAGATGATCAACCAACTGAAAAAGATTGGGATGATGATTGGGAAAAAAATATTAATAAAAATAAAAATTATGATAATAATATGAATAATAATAAATATAAAGGAAAAGATGGATATGATAATAGAAAAATAAAAAATAAAAAGAAGTTATTTAATATTTGGATTGATTATATTATGTTTATTGTTGTTATTTTTGTATTGATTTTATTATTTTTTGTTACATATTTAATTAAAAATAAAAAGAAAAAATCTAATAAAAATATAGAATTAATTTATAATAAAAATAATAATAATAATAAGAAAAATAAATATTTTATATTAGAAGAAGAAATAAATGAAAAAGAAAATAATAATATTGAAAATGATGAAGAAAATAATAATAATAATAAATTAAAAGAAAATAAAGAAAAAGATGAAGAAAATAGTGGAGAAGAAATAAAAATTGATGATGAATAATTAAATATTTTATATATATTATATATATTTAAAATAATTATTAAAAATATTATATCTAAATTATTATTAATAAAAATATTATTTTTATTATTGTGGTTTATTTTTTTTAGTTTCAGGTTTATAAACAAATTCTCTTATTTTTTCTTGTTGTTCTTCCATAAATCTTTGGAAAATATCATTAGATGGAGCATTATTTTTTCTTTTTTCATATTTATAAAATGTTCTTAATCTCTCATCTTCAATATCATTTTTATCAAATTCAATTTCTCTCATTTTATTTTCATTTCTTTCTTTCATTTCTTTTGCTTGTCTTCTAGTTAATTTTCTTGTTTTTTTTCTTTCTTTTCCAATAGTTGGTTTTTTTCCAATTTCATTCATTTTTTGAATAAATTCATCTTTATTATGAATTAAAAATAGTTGTTGAAAAATTTTATAAGTTTTTTCAAGAAAATCTTTGAATTCTTTAATAAGAGGTTCTTTAGAATAATCAATTTTAGGTAAATTTTCATCATTTTCTTTTTCTTCATTATCTTCAGTTAATTCATCATTATTTTCATTTTCATTATTATTATTATTTTCATTATTATTATTTTCATTATTATTTTCATTATTATTTTCAATATTAATTTGTTCTTCTTGATTATTTAATTGCAATTGATTTTCATTTTCTTGATTACTATTATAAATTTCATTAATTGCATTAGAAATATTATTATTAGTTTCATTTAATTTAAATGAATTTTCATCACCTTCATTAACATTTTTAAAATCTGTACTTTTATCATTTTCACTTTCAATAACATTTTCAACGAATTTTCCTTCATTTATTAATTGTGTAATATTTTCATTAACTTTTTTATAAGTTAAATTAATTTTTTCTTGTTTTTCTTGCAACATTTGTAATTTCAATTTTAATTGAGTTTCTTTTTTGATTAATTCTTCTTCATTTTCTTCAATTAAACTAATGGGAATTGTACTAACACTCTTTTCATCTTCAGTTTCTTTACAAAGAACATCATTTTTAAGTTCAGTTAAATTTTTTTCAAGTTTTTTAATATCAGAATCATAAATTTCAATTAAATTTTTAATTTCAGTGACCTTTGAAATTCTATCATTATATTTTTTATCTTTATTTAAAATAGTTTCAATAATAGTTTTTAATGAATTAGTTCCTGTGATGTCTCTGATTTGAACATAAGTTTCTTCGATTTTTTCATTTGATTTTATTGCTTTTTCCATTTTTGTTTTTAAGAATTTGTTGTATAATTTTAATAATCCTAAAATTTCTCTTTTTTTTATTTCTAATTTATCAGCACTGTCATTTTTTGCTTCTTCTGCGATTTTTTTTTGACGTTCTTTTCTTTCATCTGCGCTTTTAATAAACATGTTTTTTTGTTGGATGATTGTTTTATAATATTGCAATTGAAGAGTTTGTTCATTATTATTAAATTTGTTATTAAATGTTTGTTCTTCGAATTTTGAATGAACTTTATTTTTTCTTTCTTTAATTTGAGTTTCTTTGAATTTTTCATGTTCGTAATTTTTTTGCAATCGTTTTGTAACATTGTCTTGTAAAATTATTTTTTTATTTGTAAGTAAAATGTCAGATTTTATTTTTTCTATTTGTTTTTGTAATGTTTTTTTTGTATACAAAGCTTCATTTAATTCAGTTCGTTTTTGATCGAGTGTGATTTCATTAGAATCTGTTTTTTTTTCAGCTGATTCAATGTTTTTAATTGCTTTTTTGTCCATTTTTTCTAACATTTTAATTTTCTTTGTTAATTCTTCTGTTTCATGTTTTTTAGTTGCACTTTCTCTTGTAAGAACATCGTATTGACTTTTTAATTCTATTAAAACTTTTGTTAATTCTTGAATTTCTTCTTTGATTAATTGTTGAATATTTTCGTCAACTGAAGCGAGATAATAATGTTTCTTTGTTGATGTCATGTATCGAGGTTGAATGTTTGATTGAGAAGACATAGTTTTTTTTTAGGTTATATTTTTATTTATAAATTATTTTTTGAATATATTATTAATATATTAATTAATATTTAATATAAAAAATTATTTTATTGTTTCAAATTTTTTTTTTTCACAAAAAATAAAAATATTTTTATAAAAAAATTTATTAAAATCCAAATCTTCTTTTTTTTGCTTTTTTTTTTTCGCTTGGAATTGGAGGAGGTTTTTTTAATAAAGCTGTTTCTGGTCTAGGTAAATTAACTAAACTTCCTAATTTTTCTAAAACTGGTCTTTGTAAAATTTGATTAAAAATAGGATTAAAACCTCCATCAAAATTTTTAATATTAATTACACTTTGACTATGTTTAAATAAATGACTTTTTTTATTTATTTTTTCTTTATTAATTTTTTCTTTTTCTTTCATATTATTATAAAAACTCATATTTTTAATGTCATTAATTTCATTTTCTTCAAATTTATTCATTTCTTTTCTTAATCGTAAAAAATCATTTTCGTATTTTTTATAATTTCTAAGAGCAAATTCACTTGCTGTTCGAGGACGATTTTTTTTTTCTTTTGATTCGATTTTTTTATGTTTGAATGTTTCATAATTTTTATTATCAAAAGCACTTAAAGGATTGAAATGTTGAAAATAATTTTCTTTTTTATTATCAATTAGATTAATATTACAAAGTTTTGAAGATAAAATTCTTGAATAAAAAATTGGATTGTGAGCTTTAGTTAAAAACATTGTGTCTGATTTTTTAAATGAAATGTCTGTTGTTGAAGAAGAATTAAAATTTAATGTTTTTGAAGGTGAAATTTGAATATTAGAATTATTATTATCATTAATTTCATTATTTTTATTATTAATATTTTCATTATTATTAATATTTTCAATTTTCGTATACATTAATTTATTATTAATATTAGTTTTATCATCAATTTTATTTTCTTTAACTTTATTGAATATTTTTTTTGCTTTTGAACTATCATAACAAACACTTTTATTTCTATTATCATTATTAATATTAATTTTTTTTTTCATTAAATATTCATATGTATTAACAATATCTTCCATACTTTTTTTTCTTTCTTTTTTTTCATTAAAAATCGCTTTTTTTTTTCCATAATCTTTCATCATTAAATTAAATTCTTCTAAATATCTTTTTTCTTGAATAATTTTATTTTTTTCATTTCCAATTATTTTTTCATAATTAATACTATTAAATTCATATTTTGGTCTATTATAAGAATAGCTACTTTTAACTTCTTTTTTAAAATCAATAGGATTTAAATTATTATCAACAGAAATTCCACTGTTACTAATAAATTCTTGTTGAGTATTATTTTTATTATAAATAGATTTTAAAGTGATTGAATTATTTTTAGTTCCAACTCGACCTTTAAATCTCATTAAATCAAATTTTCTATTATTATAAGAAGTTTCAGATTGTTTGTATTTTTTAATAGGATTTATTTTTTTTATTATAAAATCATTCAAACGCGATTTTGGTGGTTCTAAATCAGGAATTTCACTTCGATGTTGTTTAAAATCATTAATTTCATATTCTTCATCTTTTATTATAATTTCATTTGGGTTTTTTTGAATAAATTCTTGAATTTTTTCGTTTGGATTTTTATCTGTTCTTTCTTTTATTCTATCTAAACTATTGAAATATTCAAGTTTTTTAATGTACCAATTGTATAAATGTTTAATACGATCTTTTCTTATGTTTGGATTATCAATGTATAAACATGTAAGTAATAATTCATATAATTGAGAAAAAATGTTTTTTTTGAAATTTTCATTTCGAATTGGAATGTTTAAATTTATTTTTTTTTGTTGAGATAATTTGAAATTTTCTAAATCTGATTTTAAATATAATAAATATTTTATTGTTTGATTTCTTAAATTTTTGTATGAAATTTGTTCGTTTTCAATTTTTATTATTTCATCGATTTTTTTACTTAATTTTTTAATATTTATTGTATTATTATTATTATTGTTATTTTTTTTATTATTTTCATCAATCATATGAATAATTAAATTATTATTTATTTAAATTTTTATAATTAATTTAAATTAATTTATTTATAAATTAAATAAAATTTAAATAAAATTAATTAATTATTATTACTTTTATTATTATTAAAAAAATCTTCATCATCACTAATTATAGTAACATTTTTTTTAGATCCGCTGCTTTGTAAAAAAAATTTTAAATTATAATTATTTTCTTTAAAATTACTATTGCTATTAAATTTTTTAATAGGAATTTTTTTTCTATTTCCATTATAAATATTATTTTTTCCATCATTAAAAACATTATTATTATTTTTATTTGGAGTTTGAATAATTTCACTTATATTATGAATCAACATTTTTTTATTTTCATTTTCTTTAAAAGGGTAAAAATAATTCCAATTATTTTTAAGTGCATTGTTCATTCGATCTAAAAGTTTTTGTTTAATTTTATTATTATTAATATTATTATTAATAGTATTATTATTATTATTATTAATAACATTATTATTATTATTATTATTATTAATATAAAATTTTTTCACTTTAAAATCAGAATTTATTTTTTTAGGTTTAAAAACAACATTTAATTTATTTTGTTTTTCACTTGTGTTATATTTAGTTTTAATTAAACTTGACAAAGAAGAAATATTATAAATTTTATTACTTTTTGGTGTTGCTTGATAGCGAGAAAAAATATTTTTTTCTGTTAAAGTTTTACTAATTTTTAAAATATTCGTTTTTTTTAAATTTGAAATTGCACTGTTTGTTTTTTTACTTTTTGAATTTGTATTTGTTAATTTAGAACTTGAACTATTATTATTATTATTTATTTTATTAAAATTATTATTTTCATTATTTGCGTTATTAAAAATAATATTTGAATTGTTTCTTTGATTTATTTTAATACAAGCACTTTTATTTTGACGTTTGAATGTTTTTTTATTTGATAAAACAGTATTTTTATTATTACTATTATTATTATTATTATTATTTTTATTATTATTATTATTATAATTACTATAACTGAATTTTTTATTTGTAATATTACTAAAATAATTATTATTATTAAATTTATTATTATTTTTATTAGCATTAAAGTTATTATAATTATTATAATTATTATTATTAGATTTATTATTGTTAATTGGAGTTTTAAAATAACTTTCATATTTCATTTGATCTAAACAAAGCATAATTGGTTTATTATTGCAAATATTTTTTTCTTTTTTTACTGTTGTTGTATTATTAGTACATAAATTACTTTGATTGTTAGATGTATAATTACTACCAATTGTTGTATTTGTTATTATTAATTTTTTAATATTGTCTATTGAAGATGTTTTATTATTTTTCTGAAAAATTTTTTTATTATTGTGAATATTGTTTTTGTTTAAATAATTTTTGAGAAGAATGTTTGGAGAATTTGAAATATTTTTTTGATTTGGAGGTTTTTCTTTTTGATAAAAAGGTTTTGTTATTTTTTCTATTGAAAATGTTTTCATATGAATTTTTCCTTTTGATGTTGATTTGCTTTTTAGTTTAATTAAAGAAATTTTGTTTTTGTTATTAATTGTATTATTATTATTATTAATTATTGTATTATTATTAGTATTTATTTTATTATTATTATTATTATTTATTGTATTATTATTATTATTTTTATTATTATTTATAGTATTATTATTATTATTATTTTGTTTTGTTAATTTTTTATTAACTTTAATTTTTTGGATTTTATTATTATTATTATCATTATTATTATTTTCATTATTAATATTAATATTATCATAAATTAAATTTAAATTTTTTCGAACATTATTTTCTTTGTTTTTTTTATGTGAAGTTTGTTCACTGGATTGATAATAATTACAAATAGTAGAAGGAGTTTCAATTTTTGAATTATTAAGATTTTTTTCAATAGAAGATGTATTTAATGGAGTATCAAAATCACAATATCTTTCATTTATTTTTTTATTTTTATTATTAATAATTTCATTATTAGAAGAATTTAATTCAATTTCAAAATTAGAAAAATTTAAATAATCATATTCAACACTATTATTATTATAATTATTAATATTCATAAAATTATTATTAGTATTATTATTAACATTATTATTATTATTATTAAAATCGATATTATTACAATTATTATAATCATTAATAAATCTTTTTTTAATAGCGGAATTACTTTTTCTTTTATTAATTGTTCTTTTAGTTTTAAATTTTTTATTTACAGCATGTGTTTCAAAAATTATTGTTTTTGTTTTATTTGGATTCAAAGCTTGTTTTAATTTATTACTATTGAAATTATTATTTTTTTTATTATTATTATTATTATTATTAATATTATTTTCTTTTTTCATATTTTTGGAATTTAAATTTAAATAATTTAAATAAAAAAAATTATTATTATTATTAATTTATTTATTAATAATATTAAATTATATTTTTACTTTTTAAAAATCTTCTGAAATTAAACAAATTCACCAAACCAATCAAAATAATTAAAATAATTTGAATTATACTAATTTTTTCATAAAATTTTGTACTTCTATACATAGATTTAGCAGCTCTTCTTTCTAATTTTGTTTGTCGTTCTTGATTTTTCACCATTTTTTTAATAATATCAATGATTTGTTTTGATTTTCCTTCAATCGTATTCAAATCCTCTTTTTTTAAAACTTTACTCAAACTAATTTCATCCATATTATCACTAGCGAATTTCAAATTCATATAAATTTGTTCATTTACAAAAACATTTGATTTAGTTCTATAGGCACATATTGTATATAAACCAGTTTTAATAGCAGTGAAAGTGAATTTGTTTTTAACTGAAGTTAAAGCATTTCTAAATTCTTCTTTTTTTGTTTCTTCATTAATAACGTAAATATAAGTTGTGGGATAAATTTGAGACAAATCTAATCGAGAAGGAGTAAAAATTTTATATTTAATCATCAAAACTCCATTATCAAATAATTCATCTGTGAAACAAACAGGATTTATTTCATTTAATTCAAATAAAAGAGAACTAAATGAAAAAGAAATTAAACAAATTATAATAAAATTATAAAATAATGACATTATTAATAAATAAATTAAATTTCAATTAATTAATATTATTATTATTATTATTTTTACATTTATTATTTATAGTTTAATATTAAAATACCTAATTATTTATATTTTAAATTAATATTCAATATCGTTTGTTAATTTTTGATAATAATCATAATAACCCGTTCGCCAATTATTAATACTTTCATTAATAATATCATCAACGATTTTATTATAATCATTTTCATTTAAATTCAAAAAAAATTTTTTTTTCATATTTTCAATAATTTCTTCAATTTCTTTTCCTTCAAAACAATTAATATTTCTAAACAATCCATTAAACATTAATCTTAAAATATTTTCAAAATATTCATAATATTTTCTAATAGCAATTAAACCTTTCATAAACAATGATTTAAAATAAACAAAAATTTCACTATCAATTCCGCCCATAATTTTAATGTAATCTTCAGTTATTTTAAAAGGCGCATTTTCAAAATTTAAATTTCCTGGTGAAATTCCCAAAGCGAATCCAAAATCAATATGAATAATTTTTCCATTATAATCTAAAAGAATATTTTCATTATGTCTATCTTTAATATTCAAAATAAAACAAACTAATGAATAAGCTGCCAAACTTTCAGCGAAATTTTTTTGTGCTTCTAAAAGATTATTTTCGAAAAACAAAGTGAAAAAATTTGAAAATGAAATTTTATTTTTATTTAAAAATTGTAACAACGAATGAATTGAAATTGTGTTTGGAATGTATTCAATAATTCCGCTTTTATTTGATGTAATAATAATATTATAAGTTGTTAAATTTAAAGGTAAATTTTCTTTATAGAAAATTTCTTTGAAAAGTTTTATTAATTGCATTATTAAAAATTCTTGTCTTAAATCATCATTGAATTTATAAATAAATTGTTTTACGTTGTATGTTAAAAAATATTTAAATTTTGAAAATGGTTTTATTTCTTGTAAAATAACATCAAAAAAAATTTTTTTAAATGGATTTAAATTTTTTGGAAGATTTTCTAAATCACATAAAGTGTCTTCTCTTTTATATAAATTAATTAAATTTGAATTTAATTTTTTTTCATTATTTTTTATTTTTTCTTCTTCTGAAGGATTTTTATTACATAAATTAATATTATTTTTTATTTCTTTTATTTTCTTTAATTTTTCTTTCATTTCCATTTGTTTATAAAAATCATCAACTGAAGAATAAACATTTATTTTTTTTTCATTATTATTATTATTATTTTTTTTAGTTTTGGTAAAATTACTAAAATATTTTTTAATAATGTTGCTGCTTTTTTTTTCAATTTTAATTTTTTCTATTTTTTCATTCCATTCTTTTATTTCTTTTTGTTTTATTAATTCTACTGTTAATTTTATTGGAACTCGCGTTTTTGTTATTAATTTTGTTGAAAATTCATTTACAATATTAACTATAATGTAATTATCATCATCGTCTTCTTCATTATTATTATTATTATTATCATTATTATCAAAAGGTAAAATTATTCCTTTAAAATATTCACTTTTATTATTCAAATTTAAAATGTAATTATTTAAATTTTTAATTTGTTCTTGAAAATATTTTTCTCTTTCTTTCATTGAAATTTCAAATAATTTTGAACAAATTTTATTTAATTCTGAATAAAAATAAATATTATCATAATAATATTCAATTTTTTCTTTTTTTTTTATTGTTTGAATTAATAAATTTTTTCTATCTTCGTTTGTATTAATATTAAAATTTAATCTGTTTATTTTTAAATTTTTTACTAATGAAGTTTCTAATTGTGAATTAAAATCTTGATTGTTTGAAATCCAATATAAAATTAAATTATATTTTAAATTATTTGAAATTTCTAATAAAAATTCTTTTATTTCATCTAAATTCATTGAAAATAATTCAGGAATGTAAAATGAAAATTTATTATTAATTTTTAAATTCAATAAAATTTTATTAATTACATTTTTTGAATTTTTAAAAGATAATAATAAATCTATGTATTTATGAGCTGATAAATTAGATTTAATTTGAATTTTATTATCATTATCTAAATAAAAATAATTATTAATTTTACTTTCATTTAATTCATTTAATTCAATTTCATTAAACATTAAAAATATATTTAATATATTATTTAAAATAAAATAAAAAGTTTTAATTAAGATATTTAAATATAAATATAAATAAAAATATTAATCACACATAATTTATTTAGGATTATAATTAATTTTTCCAGCATCCCAAGGCAAATAATGATATTTCATCATATGTTTTATTTGATTTCTCATAGTTAAAATAAAAATTAATATAAAATATACAAGTAACAAAGGCCAAAAAACTGGAATATCAAATATTTCAAAAAATGTCATAATATTTCCAACAAATAATGTCCAAAAAATAACAGACCAAAATTGAAATTCTTTAACTTTTCTATAAAATGGGCGAAATTCATCCTTTGAATTTTGAGGTAAATAACTTATATCATCTACATTAACACCTTCTTCTTCTGGATCTTCCAAAGGTGAAATAAAACCTATGAAACTATTTAAAAAATGAATTCCCATACAATAAGTTAAAGCATAAAAACCGTTTGTTGTAAACATTCTTATTATATATATTATTAATAAAATTAATGCTATTAACCAACGTTCTAAAATATATATTATTATTTTATCACAAATTATGTTATAATATGTTATTATTTTTTTAAATATATTTTGTTCTGATAAAGGTTTTTCTACTATATTTGAATTTAATGCTTGTTCTCCTTCTTTGAAATATGAACTCATAATTAATTAAATAAATATTTAAAAAAAAAATATTAAAAATAATAATAAAATTAAATAATAAGTTTTTTAAAAACATTGTAATAATAATAAATAAAATAATTTATATTATTTGAATTAATAATAAATTTTTTTAACTAAAATTTTTTAAGCTGCATTTAATAAATTTAATTTTATCTAAATTAAGAATATTATTTAGAAAATAAACAAAAATTAAATATAAAACGATAAATTTTAATATTTTATTATTTATTATTAAATAAATATTTTTTAATAAAATAAATAATATGGAAGTAACTCCAGAAATTTATGCTTGGTTAACAAGCTTAGAAATTATTGATCCATTCAGTTCAAGTAAAACTGAACGTGAATTTTTTATTCCTGAAAAAACATGTAAATTAATGTTTAATGGATTTTATTTTGATATTATGCTCAAAAATTTGCAAAATCATTATAATAAATTTTTTAACAAAAATGCAAATTATATTGATAATTTAAGTTTATTAAAACCAATTGAAAATGAAAATTATTTAAATGAAGATGATAAATTTTATAATTGGAGTATTTTATTTGACATGTTAAACAATTTTAAATTAAATTTAGATAAACAAAATATTAATAATTTATTAGAAGAAGATAAAAAATATTTAAATGAACTTTTAAATAAAATTTATGAATTAACAAATAAATTTGCAAGTAATAATGAAAATAATGAAAAAAAAGATAATGAAAAAATTAATTTACGTAAAATAAATCCTCAAAAAGATTATTATGAATGTAGTTCATTATTAGAATATTTAATAGTAAGTTTATGTAAAAATTTTGAATTAGATGTAAGACAATCAGTTGCATTATTAAGTAACAATAGAAAATATTTACAATTCATTTGTAACAAAGGAATAAAAAATGATTTTTCAAAAGTAAAAAATTGGTTAGAAGATTTAAACAAAAATTATGATTTGACTTTAAAATTACTTTTAAAATATCCAGATGGAATGAATATTAGTTATGCAACAATTGGTTCTGCTTTATATAGTAAAAATTATGAAATAATTGAACTATGTTTGAATTTATTAATTAAACTTAAAAATGAGATTGGAATGAATTTTGATTGGTTTAACAAAGAAGGAATTGATAATTTTATTTTTTGCATAATAAAACATCAAGAAAAAAATGTTGAAATTATTGGAGCTTTAAATGAATTAATTAATGAAAATTTAAATGAATTTTTTATTGGTTTGAGAAAAAAAGTTATTTTAGGTGGAGAAGATAAATTAAAAGTTTATGAATTTTTATCAACTGTTTTAAGCTGTGTAAGAAATATAGATCAAAATTTCTCAAATGAAATTAAAAATTCCATTTTCGAAATTATTTTAAATGAAAATGAAGATTTGTGTTTTAAAATATCAATTTTAGGAAATACGTTTTTAGAATATTTACAATTAAATGAAATTCAAATAAATTCAATTTTTCAAATATTTAAAATAGGTTTAAATTCTGAAAGAGAAAATGTTTATACATGTACAATTGGAATAATATTTAATATATTAGAAATTTTTGGAAGAATGAAACATAGATATGCACCTATTTTATATAAATTTGTTGTTAATATTTTTATGGAAAATAATAATTTTTATAATGATTTAAAAAGAGAATTTATTTTACAAAATTTTGAAATGTTTTTTAATAGTAATCCAACAATTCCTATTGATATTTTATTAAATACTTATTTAGAAAAAATAAGTAGCGAAAAAATTATTAATTTAATTGATTTTTATTTTATTTTTAGAATAATTGAACATCCAAGAATTGAATATGATCAATTTTATGTTATATTAAAATTCATATTAGAAATTGATTTAGAAAATGTAGATTTTCATTACATGTGTAATTTAATATTAAAATTAATTTTCGATAAAAAATACATTCAAATTAAATTCAATTCAGAATTTGAAATAAACGAAATTAGTAGTTTATTTATAAATTATATTAATAAAACTTTGAATAAATTTTCCGAAAAAAAAAAGAATGACAATAATAATAATTATAATTATAATTTAGAAACATCTTATGACATAGTTCAAGAAAAAATAGAATTAGTTAATCAAAAAATTTTTAATTTATTAGAAAAAACTATTTTTGATTATAGAGAAAAATATAAAAAAAATAACATTGGTTTATTAGCTATTTTATGGGAATTCAATGAACATGACGATGTTTTATTAAGATTAGAAGAAAATGTAAATTATAAATTAAATAAAAATAATAAAAATAATAAAAATAAAAGAACAATTTTAAATAGAACTAGAGCACAGTCAACACAAAAAAATAAATTCGAAGAAAAGAAATTTGAAAAAAAAATAGATAATAGCTTTGATAATATGACTGATATTAATATCAATGAAAGAAAAGATGATAAACTTTTTATGGATAAAGAATATAGTTTAGAAAATATGAATGAATTAATAGATAACCAAAAATTAAAAAAAGTCCCAAAAAAAATAAAATTAGAAGATCATAAAAATTCATTAACTAAACTTAAAAACATAACAAATGAAAATAATTTAATATTAACAGAAGGTACAGTAATAAATCAATATAATTTCAATAAAAAAATTTCTTTAGATTCAAGTAATATTTTACATAAAAGTTACATTACAAGTGAAGTTTATAAAAATTTTATTTTACCAATTGATTTAGAAGATGAAGAAGATAGAGAAAGTAAAGCCATTAATGGATTTAATATTCAATATAAAAAAGAATTAAAAGATTTATTTAGATCTTATATGAATGAAGTAACTAATACAATTACTAAAAGTAATTTTTTAAAAATATTTAGAGATAATAATATTGATAATCATTTATTTAATTTAAATGAACTTTCAATAACAATTAGAAATTCTTTTGGAGAAAATTTAAATGAATTAAATTATGAACAATTTATTTATTTATTAATTCAAATTAGCTATTTAATTTATAATAAATCAAAAGAAGTTTTGTCTTTAAGTGAAAGTTATGGAACTTTATTGAATAAGTTCAAACAAAATATTAATCACAAATTAGAAGGAACAATTAGAATAAAAAAAAGATTTGATAAGATTGTAAATTACTTAAAAACTAAAATTAAAAATAAAGAAGATTTTAATGTTCCACCAGGAATAAAAATAAAATATGTAAAACAAGTAAATTATAGCAAAAAATTAAATGAAAATTTTTTAAATTGGTTAGATGAATCAAAATATATTTGTTTAGAAATTTTAGAAGAAGCAGTTTTTGATAAATTAAATATGTCAATTTTAGAACCTTTTGTAGAAATAAAAGCAGAACCTCAATTTGAATTAGATTTCACAAGAACAAAAAAATGGTCTACAAATTTGACTATAAATTATATTAATTTAGGCAGTGAATATGAAAATGAAGGAATAGAAGTTTGTGATATTTTAGAAGAAGGTTTACAAGAAATATGTGGAAATAAAGAAAAAAATAATAAACATAATAATATTGAATTGGAAATTCAAAAAGAAAAAAATGAAAAGTTTAAGAAAAGAAATTTATATTTAAATCAAGTTGTTAAAAAATATAAAGAAGAAAAAAAAATAGAAGATAAGAAAAAAAAAGCAGAAGAGAAAAAAAAAAAGAAATTAGAAAGAGAAAAAAGAATATTAGAAAATCAAAGATTGAAAGAAGAAAATGATAAAAAAAAGGAAGAAATTAGGAAAAAAAAACTTGAAAAAGCAAAAGAATTAAAAGAAGAAAAAAGAAAAAATAAAGAAAAAAATAAAGCATTAAAAGAAGAAAGATTAAAAAAGAAAGTAGAATTTTTTAAAAATCAAGAAGAAAAATTAGTAATTCAATTTAAAGAAATAAAAGAAAAAAGAGAAAAATATTTAAAATATCAAAATTCCCAAAAATATTTAAATCAAATAAATGCATTAAATGCAGATACTTCTTATATGAAAAAAGATAAAGAAAATTTAGAATTTGAAAAAAATTTAAATAAAAAAATTGTTGAATTAAGTGAAAAAGAAAATATTAAAGCAGAATTTAATAAATATGATAATCATTTAAAACTTATTTATGAAATTTATTCAAAAATGAATAGAAACAAAAATTCATTTGAAGCTCCAAATACATTATCAATAAATGAATTTAGAGAATTTTTAATAAATTTCACAATTTTAGGATTATTAATAAACACTGAACAAATGAATTTTATTTATACAAAATTATGTAAATCAGAAAATAAAATTGATATAAATTTCAAAGATTTTTTAACTTCATTAGTTTATTTATCAATTTGTAGTAAATTTACAAATAAAAATCAAAAAATTACACAAAATGATATTGATAATTTTAATGAAACAAATCTTGAACAATTTATTCAATTTTTAGGTTTGAGATTACCTTTTAATAAACTCGAATTAGAAAATTTTATTAATGATAGAAGAGCCATGACTCTTAAAAATTTAATTAAATTACAAAGACAAATTAAAAAAGAAAAAATTGAAGAATATAAAAAAGGAGAAAATAAAAAAGAAAATGAAAATGAAAAAAATGAAAATGAAGTAAAAAATAATGAGAATGAAAAAAATGATAATTAAATATAAATTTAAATATATTTTTATAAATATTAAATATTAAATAAATGTTTTAAATCTAAAAATTATAAGTTTATTTTAATTATTTTTAAATAAAAATTATTATAATTATTTTATTTAATTAAAAAATAAATAATAAATAAATTAGAAATAATAATTTGGGGATTGGGGATTGGGGATTGGGGATTGGGGATTGGG
>JAEEGK010017343.1_pt1 | contig 15716 bp, 11 predicted proteins | sample 8958771 | NCBI WGS metagenome assembly JAEEGK01 (sample SAMN16246547, study PRJNA631951) | gut metagenome | biome: gut microbiome; feature: rumen; material: SC-attached | host: Bos | place: Iran: Karaj | collected 2018-10
CTTGCTTCCATGCAGTCGGGTCTTGATTACAATCTTGAGCGTCCCGGTATAGTAAGAGTGTTAAAAGAAAAAGGTGCGTCAGCCACCACAAGAGAACTCGTTGATTCATTTATCGAGACTCCGCTTTCTTTCATCCCCGGAACCCATTATCAGTACAGTTTAAGCCACGATGTCATTGCCGCTGTTATAGAAGTCGCATCGGGAATGAAGTTTTCAGAATATCTTAAAAAGAACATCTGGGAACCCCTGGGAATGGACAGAACTTATTTTGCAAAACCGATGAACAACGACGGACCTGTTGCAAAACAGTACATATACAACGAACCCGCAAACACCGTCGATCCCATGGAACAGTCATGCTGCTATCAGCTTTCCGAAAATTATGAAAGCGGCGGTGCGGGACTTACAAGCTGTACAAAAGACTACGCCATATTCGCCGACACCCTCGCATGCGGCGGTATTTCAAAAGACGGCGTTCGTATTCTCAAGCCCGAAACCGTCGAAGTATTCAAGAAGAACTTCCTTTGTGAAGCATCCATGAGAGAGATCGACGTCAACATGGGCAGAAAGGGCTACGGTTACAGCATCGGAATGCAGGTATTTCTCGATCCCTCACTTGTCGGTTCCCCCGCTCCCGCAGGAATCTTCGGATGGGACGGCGCTGCAGGAAGCTGCATCCAGATGGATACCGCAAGCAAAACCTCCTTCGTTTTCACGATGCACGTAAGAGGCTTCGGACCGGCATACGGCATCATTCATCCGAAGTTAAGAGATCTCGTATTCGGAAAATAAGATATTTTGGTAAAAAGAAAAAGCATCCGCAATTCTGCGGGTGCTTTTGTTATGTTAACTACTGTCTTTTATATCGTAAGTTCGTCGAAGAAATCGCTTGTATCTTCACTCTTATATCCAATGAGTTTGGCCCTGAGAAGCGCTTTCGATGCCGGAACGTCTTCGATCATTTCCTTTACGGCCTTTGCGTCCGGTTTTACGATATCAAGGTAATCGTCCAATGCTTTCGTGTCGTCATATCTGTCTTCCAAAATGTAATACCACGCCGTTTCGGACTCACGGCCTTTCGACCTTGATATCATGTAAGTGGAAAGATAGTCTTTTGTTTCTTTTGTTATGTAAACATCGTTTGTAAGTCTTGCAAATGCAAGTCCCGCTTTGTTCTTCCCCACCTCTTTAAGATACGCCGCAGATTCTCCCGGAAGTTCTCCGTCTACCGATCCCACTCCGTCGTAAGATATGTCTTCTTCCCCGCAAAGCGCCCTGTCGGAATATCCCTCGATATCATCCTGCTTTAGGTAATCGATGATCGCCATATCAAGTTTTCTGTACCACTCTTCCAAACCAAAAGAAGGATCCTTTATAAGATATGCCGCCGGAAGCTTTTTAACGGGAAGTGCCGCAAGAAGAGACAGTTCGTCGGGTTCATCGTAACCTACGCAAATATTTAAAAGACGTTCCGAACCTTCAAATATACCTCGTCCCACAAAGGCGTCAACGCACGCGCCTTTCTTTAATACAAATGTTTCAAGCTGCCTGCACTGTGAAAAAGCCCAGTCTCCGATATAGGTCACGGTACCGGGAACAACAATCTTACGTAAACTTGACTGTTGGAGGAATGCCTTGCGTTCGATCCCTGTAATAGCCTTCCCGTCGATAGTTTCAGGAATTTTGAGTTCGTCGGACAAAGAATTATCCTTCGTTGTGCATCCGATTATGTAAACATAATCACCATGATCTTCCGTATTGAGTTTATATCCCGAAATAGTTGTCTCACCCATTAAAGAAGATTCTCAATATCCTTTCTCAGTGCGTTTTCGCGATCGTTTACCATCAAAAGCTTACTGTACTTTTCGTAGTCTTCGGAACCGAATGTCGAAAGGAATGAAGCCGAATTTATGTCAACCGTAAGTTCGGTGACCATAACAAGCATTTCGTTTGACTCTTCGCCGTAGGCTTTCTTTGTAAATTCAAATCCGTTTGAAAGTCTCTCTCCCGCTTTTGCCGCAGATTCTTTAAGCGCCGAAACCTTTCCGGAATATGCTTTTGAAAGAGCATCCGTCTTATCCTCTGCATCTTTTATTGCCGCAATGAGGTCTTCCACAACTCTGATCTTTGACTTAAATGCTTTCTTGTCATGCACGGTCAATGCACCCGAACGTTCTCTTGTTTTAAGAGCGTCGGTAAGTGTATTTGCAAGCTCTTTAAGTGAGGCCGCGGGATCGGTACTCTCTTTGGACTTTTTAAGTGCGGGTGTAAGACTTCTTATCGCTTCCGCATCTCTGTTGACTCTTCTCAGATCCCCTTTTATCGCATCAACAAGCAATCCTTCAAGCGCAAGCTTCTCATCAACGGATGCATTCTTTGCTCTCGCTACGGCTTCGTCCGTTATATCACCGTTTAAGAGTGCGTTTACCCGATAGGTTTCTTTATACTTGTTATACAGTTCATAATATGCCGCGAATTCCCTTACCACCTGTTCGTCGTGAATGTACTGGCCGATAAGATGAAGCCCCGGTGTTATGCCGTCTTCTTCGTACAAAAACAGTATCTGGGAAAGATCTTCCCAGCCTCTTGCCGTAACATAGTTACGTCCTTCGGTCGTGTTCTCGATCTTGTAGAAATACTCTCTGTTTGCATCAAGGAATCCGAGTATCGCCCCGTGAAGTGCGTTTTCTTCGGCATACTCTTTCCATGCGGGGTAATCCGCCTCGACATTTAACACTTTAAGTCTGTCGAGGGTTACAACATCAAACTCTCTTACAGCCTTGTTAAATTCGGGAGGATTGCCGGCGGTAACGATTACCCAGCCCTCCGGAACTTTGTGACGGCCGAAAGTCTTATACTGCAAAAACTGGAGCATCGAAGGATAAAGAGTCTCCGATACACAGTTTATCTCGTCAAGGAAAAGGATACCTTCGGATACACCGCTTTCTTTTACGGTATCGTAAACTGACGCGATTATCTCACTCATCGTATATTCGGAAACGTTCACTGTCTTGCCGCCGTATTCCTTTTTATCGATAAAAGGAAGGCCGAGTGCCGACTGGCGCGTATGATGAGTCATGGAATAGCTCACAAGTGCGATGCCAAGCTTTGATGCGACCTGTTCCATGATCGCCGTCTTTCCTATACCGGGTGCGCCCAGAAGAAAGATCGGACGCTGCCTTACGACAGGTATGCGGTAATCACCGTACTCATCCTTTTTAAGATAGAGTTTAACGGTATCTTCTATGTATTCTTTGGCTTCTTTTATGTTCATACTGTTTTATCCTCCACCACGCACCCCGTCGCCCAGGAAGGTGCTTTGGGTCTTAATTCGTCTTCTTCCGCATAAGCAAATACGACATCGTACTTTGGTTTCTCACTCGGATACACTCCGTATCCGTCAGTGAAATAAATGATTCCTTTTAGATTCTCAAAGGTCTTGTCTTCTATCTTTTCGTCCACATATTCAAACACAGGGCGAAAATCCGTCGCTCCGAATCCCGATAAAGTAAAGTTCTCAACATACTCGTCAAGATCGTTTTTGTTCTTTATCCCGGTTACATTCTTTATCGCACTGTCGCACTGGACGATGTGGATGTTCACTTCATCAAAGAACGTGTTCTCGGATCGTAGTATGTTGTACGAAGTCTCGATGAACTTCTTTACCATATCACCTCTGCAGGATGCCGAAGTGTCTATGGCTATCACAAAATCCTTTATCCTTTTGTCATCCGCATATTCAAGCGGCTCAATGAGCGGCATATTGTCGTACAAAGAAAGTCCGTACATGTAATATACGTAATCAAACTCATCGGGATTTATCTTGATAAGCTCGCTTTCGGAAGCAAAACGCCTTAAAAGATGCTCATAATCGTGCTTAACTTTTGTGGCTTCCTTTAAATTCTTTAATATCTCTTCGCTTCCCTCTCCGTCTTTTGAAAAGGACTTAAGTTCCGCTTTTATCCGTTCGGAGAGCTTCTTAAATTCTTCTTCGGTAAGAAGTATCTCGTCTGTTTTTTCTTTGTCGTAAGAGTGGCCGTCCATCGCGAAAAGCCGTTTGTAATTGACCTTCGCGTCGTTTGATATGCCCTGCGCCGCAAACTCTCTGTACAGTTTCTGCGCCGTCAGATTTGGCACCCACTTTCTTATCTTTGAGATCACGGTCTTTCGCTCGTCGTCTCCCGACATGTAAAGTCCCGAATCTTCAAGGCTTAATATCGCGTTCGTGACCGCGATGTCACAGGCTGTATCCCAAAGCTCTTTGTCACGCTCATCACGGGTAAAGGGATGAAGAAAAACAAGATGGAACATAACATGAAGACAGAGCCTTACCGCGAAAGAAGGCTCCTTTAAATAGTCTTTTAAAAGTATGACCGGATCGTAAAAAAGAGTCGCCACGTCAGAGACGTAACCGTTAAGATGCTCTGCCGGTTCAAACTTTATCTTATACAGCGTGCGATCAAAAAATCTGTATCGCACAGTGATCGTGTCCATTGCCAGATCGATCACTTTGCGTGCGTATTCTTCAGTCTTATTCATCTTCCGTAATGTCCAATACATCGAAGGGGATGCCGCATGCAAAGGCGCTGTTAATGTCGCACCTTCCGAGATGATACTCTCTTTTTACCGTTCCCACTTCAAGTTCTTCGGATACTTTTACTTTCAGGCGGCCTTCTTCGGAGGAAGCGAAATTATCCAGCATTTTCACTATATCGTCAACGTTTGCCGCATTCCGTTCTATTTCTTTTCCTGCCATCGCTCTTGCCTTTCTTGTTATGTAAACTAATTTGTCCCATTAAGCATGTTCCCGATCATCTGCTTCATACGATGCTCAACCGTATACATGCTTTTTACTTTGTTGTAGCCGTTTAATGCGATCTTTTTTCTTTCTTCCTCATGTTCTAAGTAATATGCGCATTTATCTATAAGTTCCTCGACAGAACCGTAAACTTCAAGGTCCACGCCCGGTGTGAACATCGTCTCGATCTCTGCCTGGTAGTTGCTTATCAAAAATCCGCCGCTGCCCAGCACATCGAATATTCGAAGTGAAAGTCCGGTCTGAATCGGGCGCATCGTTATATTTAAGTTGATCTTTGAAAGATTAAATATCTTCGGCATCTCGGTAAGTGAGTTAGCCGGACCGCAGTTTTTGACTCCCACAAGGTCCGAAGTGTCGGAAAGCGTATAGAAATCTACATTGAAGTGCTTTGCAAGTGCATTTAAAGTGAGGATTCTTTCTTTCTCCGCCAATTCCATTCCGATGAACGCATGCGCCGCAACATAATAGTCCATCGGCTCAACGAGCATCTCGTGCTTTTCGATCTTTCCACCCTTTAACTCCTGCACCACTTCGTCCGTCAGCACGTCTTCGATAAAATTCACGCCGAATACATTTAACTGCGCATTTTCGATGCCGTCGATAAATCCTCTCGTCTTATCGGAAAGTTTTAGCTTCTTTATAGGATTTTTCTCGTTGTATAAAGATCCCACGAAAGAAATGTCGGAAGAAAACTTCTTTCTGTCCGCGGAATTTATGGTCATATTGGTCTTGTCGAGTCTGTCAACATTGGTACCAAGGGGCAGATAATAAACACATTCGGGGTTGTGTCTGTAAATACGCTCATACTGAGTTTTGTCAAAAAGAAAAACTCTGTTATGTCCGTTCTTTATCTGATTTGCAAAGAGTTCCGTGACAGGACAGTCCACACTCCAGCACGCATAGACGGTATTCAGTTTTTCGCATATATCCGAGATCGCAGGATAAAAATTGATGCTGAACACAAAAAGAAAAGGATCGTTAAGCTCGTTCTGCCTTAAAATATGGTCGGCCACTATCTGAACAACATCTCCGGGTTCAAGCCCCTTTTTTGAGACTTCCGTTCTTTCTTCCACAACGTCTATGCCAAATTTTTTAAATGCTTCAAGACAGTCCGGTTCATATATGCTGTTGTATCTGTAAAATAGGATCTTCAAAACATTCTCCCGCGTCAAATGGTGATTTATAAAACTCTATGCTTATTTTACTATATCGAAAATGAAAAAAGAAGAAAAATCCGATTGACATATTCGAACACCTGTTCTATATTATTGTCACAAAGACGCAAAGGAGGGGGCCATGCAGCAGGTATCTTACAACAATCATGATATTCGAAAGACCACCGTTGTCCCGGTCATCGCGTCTTTTGACTCCGAAGGACATATTAAACCTTTATATGTCCGTATAGACGGACTGTCCTGCAGAGTCCTCTCTTATTGGATAAAATCAACTTTTATAAATTTCGTTGCCTTCAATTGTATGGTACAGATCGGGGAGCTGGCAAAACCCGTCACGCTGACATACTTTATAGACGAAACGATATGGACAATGCCGATCACCGCGAATTAATCGAATTTTAAACATATCTGCCTTGCTTTTTAAATCGTAGATGATAAACTCAGACATAATAAGCATGAGGGGAAATCTATGAACATATTCATTCTGATCATCGGCATACTTGGCGACATTTGGTGCATTCTTCCCATATTTATATACCGTATATTCAATATCGGCAACGGAACAGGAATACTCGTCTTTACGATATTTATCATCCTCGGTCTTGTTTGGAAAAAGTTCAAAGTGTGGTTATGTAAACTTTGCAAGTCAAAAACCGGACGCTTGCTCGTTCGTATAGTTAGCTTCTGTATTATGTTAACCGCATTGCTGGTTGTGATCGAATCGATCTGTATCATCGGCGGCGCAAGTAAAAAGCCCGACGGGACAGAAACGATCGTCGTACTCGGAAGCAAAGTAAATTCCTACGGTCCCAGCCTTATGACCGCCAACAGACTGAAGGCTGCCATTAAGTTCATGAACGATCATCCCGACACGAAATGTGTCCTTTCCGGCGGTCAGGGGCCCGATGAACCTTTCTCTGAAGCAAAGGGAATGTTTGATTATATGGTCTCTCACGGTATCGATGAGAACAGGCTCTATCTCGAAGACCGCTCCACGAACACCAGAGAAAACCTTAAATTTTCCAAAGAACTCATCGAAAAAGAAGGGCTTAACGAAAACATCGCCATCGTTTCAAACGAGTTTCACCTTTACCGCGCCGGGCTTATAGCAAAAAAACTTGGGATCGCTCACTCAAGCATTTCCGGACACTCTCTTTTGGTGCTCTTTCCCACTTATTATATAAGAGAACTCTATGCGATCCTTGCTCAATGGACAATCTATCGATAAAAACGGTTCGCCATAAAAAAGATAACAGCATGTTAATGGGGATAGTATAATATTATAGTACTGTATATTTTTTGTTATCTGATCGATCGGAGGCGAACAATGAAAAAACTTAAACTCTATGTCAAAATTACTCTTTTTGTAGTTCTGGCAACTGCTGTCGGAATTGTTGCGCAGAGTATGATATCCTCACGTAACATTTTCTCAATACTTGAAAACAGTGCAAAGCAGTCACTTACAAATGTTGTTGATTCAAAAGCTCAACTTTTAAGTGAATATATCGCCAGAGAATTTACCTATCTCGATTCATACATGATATCGGACAGCATGCAGGCTCTTATGCAGGAGTCCGACCATCCCACACCCGAAGTGGTTGCGGCGGCTCAGCATACGACCGAGCAGATGGCGACCATTATTCCGAATGTGGACAGTGTTCTTTTTACCGCTTACGAAGGCACATGTCTTGTACATAACGTTCCGGCCATGGTGGGCTTCAGAAATCCCGATGATATAATCGAGATGCTCAACGCCTTCTATTACACACCCGATGCAACCCCGTTATACAGCGCAATGGCACTTTTATCTCCCGCCACAAACGAGATCTCGCTTTGCATGGCTAAATCGGGATATACAAAAGCAGGCGCTCCCTCGGGCTATGTATCTGTAACCGTTTCTTCGGCAGAATTGAATGAAATACTCAAAAGCATAGACCTTGGTCCCAATACGGAGATCACGATGTTAAGTACAAGCGACGGAAGCATCATTTACGATAACGACCCTTCGCTTATTACAACAACCATTGAATCGGGTCCCGTAGCCGAGATATTTGCAAACATGAAGATCGATCCCACTCTTCCCGAAGGTGCCGAGCCCGATCCTTACTATATAAATGCCGACGCAGCATACGGAACAATGGAATACGTAAGCCCCAAGACCGGTCAGAAGATGCTTGGCTCATACACATTTATTCCGCAGTATTCATGGCTCCTTTTTGTCGGGACAGACCTTCAGTCTCTGTACAGCGAAGCAAAATCCGCACAGTCCGCAACGGTTCTTATCGGTGTTATCTCGCTGATCGCCGTAGCCGTTGTACTTGCTGTCATAATCAATATACTTACCAGACCTCTTACAACGGTTGAAAAAGCCCTTACAAAGGTTGCAGGCTACAATCTTGAAGCCGGAAGCGAGATCGACGGACTCGAAAAGAGAGGTGACGAGATCGGAAAACTTGCAAAAGCAACCAAAGACGTTATCGCAATGCTCAAAAATGTTGTGGATGTCTTACGAGGCTGCAGCGACTCTCTTAATACAAGCACCGACAACATGAACGAGACCTCGGACCTTTTGGTCAGCGTTACGTCAGAAAATACCGAAGTTGCCGATTCGCTTTCCGAAAGTATTGAAAAGACCAATCACGCAATGGAATCTGTCAACGAAGAGATCAACAAGATCGTTAAGCTCGTTGAGACCGTTTCCGATAAGGTTAATCACGGTAAAGACGATTCGGACAATCTTATAAAAGCTTCCGAAGAAATGAATTCAAAGATCGACAAAGAAGTTGCGAACAACATTGAAAAGATCGATGCCACCGTTGATGAAATGAAAGAAGCTCTTAAGGGGCTTGAAGCAGTCGAAAAGATCAATGAACTTGCCGACTCGATCATGAAGATCACCGCGCAGACAAATCTTCTTTCACTTAACGCTTCCATTGAAGCCGCACGTGCCGGAGAATCGGGACGAGGCTTTGCGGTTGTTGCAGGCGAGATCGGACAGTTGGCCAACCAGTCCAAAGAAACCGCTATTTCCATTCAGCAGATCGTTGAAGAAAGCAACATGTCCGTAGTCAATGTCCGTGATCAGGTAAATAAACTTATCGATCTTGTAAAGACCAACGTTGTGGACAGTTTCTCAAACTTCTCCAACCAGAGCAAAGAATACGGAGAAGGCATCTCTACCATTCAGGAAGCTGTTATCGCCATCGGAGATGCTATGGAATCGTTAAGCAATTCTGTTAACGAGATCGCTAACGAGATATCGGAAGTCAATGCTGCATCTCAGGAGAACAGCACCGGTGTTGCGGAGATCGTAAACAAGAACGAACAGACATCCAATGTTACCAAAGATATCGAAAGGCTTGCCGAAACCAGTAAGTTTAATGCCGAAAATCTTGATAACGTTGTAAAGAAATTCGATATCTGATATTCCGATACATAAACGAAGGCTCACGACCACAACGGGTCGTGAGCCTTTTTTATAAATGATCGTGCGTATCGTTTACCTTGCACTCCTTATGTAATACTCTATCCTTCCGACATTTTCGAATCTTACATACGGTCCGTAAGCAGGGATAGAACAAAGCATAGCCTTAATACCAGCCGGGATCATTATCTGGTATCCCTTGGATGACATTATAAGCGCGGGACGATCCGAATCGTTTCCGAATGAAATGTAACCTGCATAAGAATCGGCTTTCTGCCAATCCGAATCGCTGTTTCCACGTACACTCAAACTTTCTTTTTTACTAAAGTCAAAGTATTGCCACCAGATGTCTTCATTTCCGTGATACTGCCTTGCCGGTTCGACTTTTTCTTTAAGAAGTTCGCTTCCCGTCCCCGAAAGGAACGTTATCGCACCGCTTCGTTTTTCTATACGGAGCTTTATTTTCTCAAGCGCCACTTCCAATGCGTCGCGAGAATCGACTACCGTCCATTTGCACGGACCCGGGGTCCCGATCTCCTCCGGTATCGGAGCCGGCTTCACGCTTGAAACGGACTTTGTGAAAAGAACTCTTACGGTTTCGGGACCGATCATAGTGAGAGTGAGTGTACCGTAAGGACTTGTCACTACAAGTTCATTTTTTGACTTGTTTATCCACTTAACGCTGTTATCAATCCTTCCGTGCCCTATCGGCTTTAAGCTCGAGCCTTCGGGCATGGAACCGAATTCTCCCGATGAAGCCTTTTTAGGCGAACTTGCGGCAGGCTTTGAAACGTTGTAAGATGCCCCGGCATTCATAGTCTCTTTCAGTTCGCTTCCCGTGTAAGATGAACCTGACATATGCACTTTTGCCGGAGTTGCGGCGATCTTCTTTTGCTCTATGAGAGATTCTTTCGTGATCCTCTTCGGACCGAACTTGTTTCTCAATTCGATCTCACGATCACCGATGATCGCCTGCTCTCTGGACAGTTCGGACTTTGTTTTGAATTCCTCTTCAAATACAAACGCTTTTTTATGGAACGTATCCTCGGGGAATACATAGTTTTGCCTGTCTTCGGGTATCGGATCGGATATAAGACCGGTCATGTCCTTAAGTGCAAAAACGGCAAGTTCGTGAAGTGCTCTCGTTGCGGCAACATACAAAAGCTTCGCGTATCCGTCTTCTTTCGGATAGTTTTCTTTTGACGCATTTGCAATGATAACGGCATCGAATTCAAGACCTTTTGAATATTCGATAGGGATAACAACCGTAGAAGAAAGGAAATCCTCATCGCTTTCTTCGAACATTTTTACGGATATACGGTCTTTTAGGTTTGCGTATATCTTTTTGCTCTCTTTACGGTCCTTACAGATTATTGCGATCGTCTCGTAGCCTTTTGACTTAAAATCTTTTACTTTGTTTTCAATATTGGCGATCAGGTCGCTTTCTTTTTGGACGATCTTCGGTGCAACGCCTTCTCCGTGCCTTATTATCGGCTCAACAGGATATATCGGGAATGTGGCGTGTTTAAGTATATCTGTCGCAAAATTCGATATCTCGATCGTATTTCGGTAGCTCTTCCTTAAAAGATCGAAGCTGTCGTACGGTTCCGGCAGCATGACCTCTTTAAGTTCCTCCCAATCACCGAGGCCGCAAGAAAGATTGATATTCTGGGCCACGTCACCCATAACGGTGAAGGTACATTTGCTCATGCAATACTTTAAAGCTCTGTATACCGTCATTCCGAAATCCTGTGCCTCGTCGATGACGACATGACTTGCTTCCTGAATGACTTCCGTTTCCTTTATTCGCTTGTAAATGTACGCAAGTGAAGCCAGATCGTACAGATCCAATGCCTTGGGGTCCAAAGAAACCGCACCGTTTTCTTTTTGCAGAAATTCCTCATAGATATCAAACGCGGAACCCTTGAAATAGAATTTTTTAAAGTAATTTCTGTATCTGAGTGTCAGTTTTTTCTGCGTTTCAACGTTGTAAGAATAATACTTTCCGTAAAGCTCGTTCTCCAGATTGACGGTGAGAATATCGTTTAACTTCTCGACTTTTTCGACGATCGCTTTGTCACCGAGCCGGTTTATGGCATTTTCGATCTCGGAAGCCTTCATGATCCTTCGGCCTGTTTCTTCGATGACTACGTCCTTTATCGGAATGAGTGTCTTTTCATAATCCGTAAGAAAAGAGTTAAGGCGCATGAACCATTCTGTGGAGGATTTGTAAGCTGCACTCTTGTCCTCCTTGTCACGCGGTTTGACGGCATGCTTTTTGTTGTCGAAATCTTCGTAAAGGAGTCTTATAAAAAGATCCTCCATCGTCATCTGACGGATACCGTAAACATCAAGATCGGGCAACACACCGGTTATGTAGTTTAACAATACTTTGTTGCTTCCCACGATGTAAAAGCCGTCGGGTTTGAATTCACGGTCGTAGTTATAGAGGATGTAGGATATCCTGTGCATCGCGACAGTGGTTTTTCCCGATCCCGCACTTCCCTGTACCAGCACGTTGTGGTGAGGATTTTTTCTTATTATTTCATTCTGTTCTTCCTGGATAGTAGCGATGATCTCGCTTAAGACATTTCGTTTGCTCTTTGAAAGATATTTTGTGAGCAGTTCATCATTTGCAACAACTTCGGAATCGTAATATTCTTTCAGACCGTCATTTTCAATGACATATGTACGCTTCCTTAAAAGATCGACTTCGAATTTTCCCTGAAAAGGTACCGTATATCTGCACTTTCCAAGCCCGTGGTCGTAATAGACCGATGCGATCGGTGCACGCCAGTCGATCACTTCCGGGATCGTAGGATCTTCCCATACGGCCGTTTTTCCGATATAGAGCGATTCACGTCGTTCGTTTTCCGCATCTTCGATATCGATACGTCCGAAATACGGTTTTTTCTTTGCACGCTCTGCTCTAAGCAGATCCTGTCTGACTTCGGAAAATCTCGCGTCCTTGTTGAACCATTGAGCCAAGCCTTCTTTTTCGTCTACGTCATAGATATCTTGCAGTTCATGTAATTCTGCCTGCAGACTTGCTACCGATTGTCGGGTTTTCTCGACGTTGTCGGCCGCGACTTTGACGATTCTGGCATACTTTTCGTTCTCGGCTTTACTGTCGGTTCCGTAAAAGCTTCCTTTGAGATCTCTTCCCAATTACCTCACCTGCCCTTCGATATTATGTTAACCATTTTCACTGTCCCCCGAAAATGGGGCGGAAAACTATCACAGCATATCACATCTTAAAGTAAAAAGAAAGCATTTTTTTAACAAAAATGAAAAGGCACCCCTAAAGGTGCCTTTATAATATCGCTTATCACTGCGCACGGAAGACGTAGTCAACGTTATGAGTTTTAAGATACTTCTCCGCACTTTCCTCGTCACGCACAAATACGCCTTTAAACTTGTCGCTTATCGTTTCTTTTAATTCTTTTAACTTTTCGGGCGACTCGGAGATCACGAGAATGATCGGACGCTCCGCTTTTTTCTTCTTGGCCTCTTCTTCCTGCAGTATTATGAGTTCCTCTTTTGTAAGTATAAGCTTTGCGTCAATATTCTTTTTAAGTGCCGTCTCAAGTTCCGAATACATGATGGGCTTTGAAAGATAATCGGTGAAACCTTCTTTTATGTATGTGTCGCGAGCACCGACTATCGCATCGGCGGTAAGTGCGATTATGGGGGTATCATCCGCAAGATGACGTTCTCTGATGATCGCCAAAGTCTGGATACCGGACATTCCCGGCATCATCTGATCGAGAAGCACCAGATCAAAGGTTTCTTTTTCAAGTGCAGCAATACATTCCTTACCCGACAGTGCGGTAGTTATCTGCATTCTGGTCGCTCCCATCAGTTCGGTAATGACTTCAAGGTTCATCTCGTTATCATCGACTATGAGTATCCTGGCCTTTGGTGCAACAAGCTGGGGAACGTATTGTTCTTTTTCTTTGAGCGCTTTTTCGAGATGCTCCGTGTAATCTCCTATGGGCGTATCATCGATGACAGTCTGTATCATCCTTACCGTAAACGTAGAACCTTTTCCGTATTCGCTCTCGACGCTTATCCCGCCGCCCATCATTTCGGTCAGCTGCTTGGTGATGGCAAGGCCAAGACCTGTTCCTTCGATATTACGGTTCCTTGTCTCATCGAGTCGCTGGAACGAAGAAAACAGCTTGTCTATATCTTCGGATTTGATACCGATACCGTCATCTTTTACGCCGCATTCCAAAATGTTCTTATCTTTGTCAAAAGAAAAATCTATGCTAATACCACCCTTGTTGGTATATTTGATGGCATTGTTTACTATGTTCAAAATAACCTGACGGACTCTTATCTCGTCGCCAAGCATTACGGAAGGAATAGTGGAATCAACGTTTAACTGATATGTCAGGCCTTTTTCTTTGGCCTTATTCATAGTCATATTTACCGTATCGTTCAAAACTGAAGCAAATTCATATTCAACAGGAACAAGCTCCATTTTTCCCGATTCGATCTTGCTCAGATCCAGTATGTCATTTATGATCGAAAGAAGCGTTCTTCCCGCACTCTCGATATCGGAAGCGTACTTTCTTGTCTTCTCTTCTTTGGTCTCACGAAGTATCATTTCACCCATACCAATGATCGCATTCATGGGAGTTCTGATCTCATGTGACATGTTCGCCAGGAAATTACTCTTTGCTTTGTTGGCGTTGTCGGCGGCTTCCTTTTCAAGGATCAGCATCCTGGTCTCATATTCCTGCCTGTGCTCTTCCATTTTCATCTGTTCAACTCGATGAGCGTAGATCTGCTCATTGCAGTATCCAAGATAATAGAAAGCTGCGATCATTGAAAAGATCACCATGCAGATGACAACATTTACGATCATCTGCCTTTTTTCTTCGCGGAACAATTCTTTGTCACTGACAGACATTACAACATACCACTGATCCATGATCTCGGTAACAAAAACGGTATTCTTTTCGCCGGCATATTCATAATTGAAATAACCGGTGGTATCTTCGGTGATCGCTCTGAAAAAATCGGCACCTCCTTCATCATCGTACATATAAGTGCCTTTTTTGTTCTCATCTGCGTGAGCGATTATCAGTCCGGTCTGATCAACAATGAATCCGTAGCCCTTGCCCTTTACGGTAAGGTCTCCCATCATCCTTTGGATCCGATTAAGAGTAACATCCATCGAAAGAACATTTGCGCTGTTTGGCAGCTTTCTGCTGATGGAAATGATAACGGCTCCGGTCTGTGCATCCACATAAGGCGGAACAAGAGTCGCCTCACCGTCGCCTTCAATAGCCTTCATGTACCAATCTCTTTCCGTGGGGGAATATCCTTTCGGCGGAACCCATCCTTCACCGTCAACATAGGCCGCATTTATATAGCCGTATATGCCCGTATAGTTTTCATCGAATTTTGTAGCCTGTTTGGTGGTTTCTTCAGCGATATATGCTGTGATCTGTTCGTTAGTGCGTCCTGTTCTGAGCATGTGGTCGACAGTATCGGCCGTCACCCAAAGAACGCTCTTTGTAGTATACAGATAGTTGTCAAGGCGGGCAGAAACGTTTATGATCCTGTCCTCGCCGACTTCCCGAATATTTGATACCGCGACTTTATACAACGTCCATGACGTATATGCGACCATCCCGATCATAAAGATCAAAATGATGACAAGCGGAAATATCATCTTATGCTTTCCGGGCGTATTCTTTTTTCTTTCTGCGTTTTTTCTTTGCGCTTCTGCCATAGGGGTTTTCCGTTAGAATGGTGGTTTATATAACTGAGATGCTTATTTTTTTCTGAACTTGCTCTTAACCTTAAGTCTGTTGATCGCACGGGCCATACGTGCCTGAGCGATACGATATTCGTCGACGCTCTGCTTGCTTAAAAGTTCTTCTCTTGCAAGCTGGATTTCCTCGAGGTTGTGTCTCTCATCAATCTCTTCGGGCGTTTCTGCCGCCTCTGCGAGTATAAGAAGTTCATTGTCTTCCATACGTAAAAAACCGTTTGTGATCGCTGCGGTTATGACCTCGTTGTCAGGCAGAGTAAACTTAAGCTCTCCGGGCACTATGGCCGCGATCATGTTCTCGTGATTTGCCTGAATGCCATATAAGCCTTCCGATGTAGGCACTATTATTGAAATGCAATTGCCGTCATAAAAGGTATTGTCGGCTTCAAGTATTCTAAGTTTAAACTCTGTCATCTGTTCTCTCTTTACTCAATGGTTGCGGCTTTTGCGATGGCATCGTCGATCGTTCCGACGTTAAAGAATGCAGCCTCGGGAAGCTTGTCGAATTCA
>JAEEGK010017345.1_pt1 | contig 15715 bp, 9 predicted proteins | sample 8958771 | NCBI WGS metagenome assembly JAEEGK01 (sample SAMN16246547, study PRJNA631951) | gut metagenome | biome: gut microbiome; feature: rumen; material: SC-attached | host: Bos | place: Iran: Karaj | collected 2018-10
TATTTTTGCAGCCGCTTATCAGAAGGAGTCGCCGAGATAGTCTTGCAGCCCTCGTTTAAGCTTCAGGATATGAAATGAACAGCCTTCCTTCCAGAACCAAAGCCCTGATCGGTGTCAGTTTCCGTGAGTTTGCCAGATATGCCTTGCCGAGCATCATAGGGATGCTCATCGTGGGCTTGCAGACCATCATCGACGGGCTTTTCGTAGGCCGTGGCGTGGGCGCGCTAGGTCTTGCCGCCGTCAACATCGCCATGCCGCTCATCAGCTCGATGCTGAGTGTGTCCATCATGATCATTTCAGGCGGCATCGTCATCACAGGCATCGCCAAAGGGCAGGGCGACGAAGCGCGGGCGAAAGGCTACACCTCGCTTACTTTCGTCACCTTGTTGGTCACCATCGCGGTGCTATCCGTCTTGGTCGGACTCTTTCTCAAACCTTTGTGCTATTTCCTTGGCAGCAATGATGAGGTGTATCCTTTTGTCCAACAATATCTTGGCATCATCGGATGCGGCTTCATCTTCTACTGCATCCCCAACTTCACGGAGGCCTTCACCCGCCTCAACGGGAAGCCCAACTGGGTGTTTGTCAGCGGCGTCATCTGCTGCGTGGTGAACATCGTTCTGGACTATTTCTTCGTGCTGCGTTTCGGCTGGGGCGTGGCCGGAGCCGCGATAGCCACTTGCATCGCCAACACCACGGCGGCCTTGGTGCTATTTCGCTTTGTCCGCTTCGGCAAGATGATGGGCGGGCGCAAGGAAATCAAGAAGATGTTCTTCAACGGCTCGTCAGAGATGCTGACCTCGGTTTCGGCGGCGGTCACAACCTACATCTTCAACCTCGTGCTGATGCGTGAGATTGGCACGAAGGGCGTGGCGGCCTTCACCATTGTGTGTTACCTCAACTTCATCGTCAACATGTCGATTTTCGGGCTGTCGCAGGCCATGTATCCTTTGATGTCGTACAGCGTCGGCGCCCAAAACCACCGAAGAGTCAAATCGTTGTTGGCCAATGCCTTGCTTCTTGGTGGAGGTATCGGCATTGGGGTTTATCTGCTCGTGTTGGTTTTCAAGCACGGCATCGCAAGTGCCTTCAGCAACGGCGACCTGGAGTTGCAGACGCTGACCACCGTTGCTGCCACATACGTCACGCTGCATTACCTAGTGTCGTTCGTCAACATTGTGGCCTGCAGTTTCCACACTGCCATCGAGCGACCTTTGGAGTCGGTAGTCATCGCCCTCTGCCGAAGCATCGTCTTCGTGCTGATTCCCATGTTTTTGCTCACCCCCATCATCGGCCAGAAAGGCATCTGGCTCAGTATGCCTATCGCTGAAGTAATGACGTTGATGGTCAGCATCCCGCTGGTGCTGGTTTCGATGAAAAGATTGACACGAACGAAATAAAGCAGTATCTTTGCAACAAATCAACAATTCATCTATTCTACACTATGAACACTCAAATCATCATTTACGGTAGCGAGTATGGCTCGACCAAGCGATATGCCGAACGGTTGTCAGAGATTACGGGGATTGAAGCCGTCAATTACAAAGAAGCAAAGGACATTAGCGATTACAAAAGGATTGTCTATCTCGGGGGAATCTTTGCCGGAGGTGTCATGGGCCTGAAGAAAACGGTTGGCAAGATGACCTCCCAGCAGGAGCTGGTTTTGGCCACGGTGGGCATGACCGACCCCAATGAAACGACCTATTTCGAAGGCATCAGGAAAGCACTTAAGGCTCAACTTCCAGCGTCTTTCTATGACGAAAACAAGATCTTTCATTTGAGAGGCGCCATGGACTACGGTCAGCTCGGCTTCAAGCATCGCATCATGATGAAGATGTTCCACTCGATGATGGTTAAGAAGCCCGAATCGGAGCTCACCGCTGATGCAAAGGCCATGTTGGAGACATACGGCAAGCAGGTGGACTTCGTGGATTTTGATGGGCTCAAGCCTATCATTGAGATTATGGGTAAAACGAAATAGGGAAAATGGAAAGCAATACGGACTATTTAAATGCAATTGAAAAGCTTCAGTTGGAGCCGCATCCTGAAGGAGGCTACTACCGTCAGCTGTATGGCAACGACGCCACGGGCAAAAAGGACATCTCCACAATCTACTACATGCTCACCGGTAGCGACATTTCGGCTTTCCACCGTCTGCACGGTGTGACGGAGATATGGTACTATCACGCCGGTGAGCCGCTTAACCTCTATGTTATTGACACGGAGGGGCATTTGACCGTTCATCAGCTGTCGCCCAAGGGTGAGATGCAGGTGGTCATCCATCCAGAGGAATGGTTCGCCGCCGAAATCCCTTCGAAAAAAGGATACTGTTTGGTGGGCTGCGCCGTGGCTCCGGCCTTCAGCTTCGAGAACTTCGAACTCGGGAACAAAGACGCCCTTTTACAACAGTATCCTCAATATGCTGAAATCATCGATAGACTAACATGATGACCCTCGACACTGCCAATATGTGCTCGCATTTGCAGAAGAAGCTTTTCGATGAGAATGGCGAATACCATCGTCTTTGGCTGGCCATGCAAAATGACGAGGAACTGACTGCCGTGGTTCGCTCGCGGCAACTCCACATCTATCGCAATGGCAAGAAAGTGTTGGTGTTGGCGGGGAAGTCAGCTCCGAAGATTATTAGGGAAGATCCTGTTTGTGAGATGATTGCAAACACTTTTGGATACGACCTGTTTGGCGGGGATAGATAATGATAATGCTTTAGTAAAACTCATAGGTAATGCTAACATGAGGACAATGATCTTACCAATTCTGTTGAAGTTTTATTGCGAGGACAGGCATGGGGTGGGAAATGCTTTGAGTTTGTAAAATATCGCCAGCACCAAAATAATTCATCGACTTTGAAATCAATTTGAAAAAAGTGCTATTTTTGCAGTTACTATTTTAGGGTTAATATACACGCATCAGATGCTTAGCAGGATAGGGACAGATTGGCTGCTTAATCAGCTTGAAAATATTAAAAGCAATGGGGTTTTGGATGGTGATAATGCTGACCGAAAAGAAAACCTCCATCGGCTTTTTATGTATCCCGCAATGATGGTTCCTGCCACGCAAAGCGCTATTATTGAAGCCTTTTCACACGAGCTGCCTAATAGTATTCTCGCCATCGACCCTTACATGGGCTCGGGAACGGCTCTGCTTTCATGCATGGAATTTGGATTTGATGTTTATGGACAAGACATCAACCCTTTCGCCGTATTACTATCACAAGCCAAAACCACCAATTACGACATTGCCCAATTAAACGACTCTTTCGAAAAAGTAAAACAACACATTGAGAACGACAAAAGCACCAGCATCGAGGTTTCATTTAATACGATTGACAAGTGGTTTACTAAAGATGCCCAAATAGCGTTTTCAAGAATACGTAGAGCCATCATGGATGAGCCAAACGGCAACATCCGTAAGTTTCTTTGGGTTTTAATGTCGGAAGCCATCAGAACTGGTAGTAATGACAGGACTTCTACATTCAAATTGCACCAAAGAGGCCCTGAAGAGCTTGAACGACGCCATGTGGACAACATCAAAAGCTTTCTCGAATATGTTCAACAGGGCGTTTCCGATTTCAAGTATTTTCAAGACAAAATACATGAGAAAACTTGCCGATATGGAAATGCCACGATTAAATGGGGAAACACACAAAAGGGAATAGACTCTGAACAAAAATTTGGTCTCCTTGTTTCTTCTCCCCCATACGGTGACAACCATACAACCGTAACATACGGCCAAACATCTTATCTTCCTTTACAATGGATTAACCCAAAAGACATTGATTGCCCGTATGATTACTTGAAAACAACCCAGGAAATCGATCGTCAGAGTCTTGGAGGGTCAATCAATAGAAAAGCTCTTTCTGGACAAAGAAACCGGCTCATCGAAAAATCGAAGAGTTTTGAAGATTTTTATTTTTCTATCCCTGAACAAGATAGAGAACGCTACAACAAAACCATTAGCTTTATTGCCGACTTTGACGAAAGCCTAGACAGTATTACTTCGGTAATGGACAAAGATGCTTTCTTTATTTGGACAATCGGAAATAGAACTGTTGGAGGCAGGGAAATTCCCAATGCTCGAATACTTATTGACTTAATGCAATATCGTGGATTTGAATTGTTTTTCAGTGCTGACAGACAAATTTCCAACAAGACCCAGCCCAAAAAGAACAATTTCTCCAAAACCATGGACAAAGAGGATATTTTGATATTCCATTAAAACAGAATTGAATGAAAGATCCCAAATTTGATATCAACCCTCATGTCATCAGACAACTCGGTGCAGAGTTGGTTACTGACCAAACGACTGCACTGATGGAACTAGTCAAGAATTCCTACGATGCTGATGCCGATTACGTAAAAATCACTATCAACACCAAAGATGTCCTTGATGACCCAAACTTGTTTTACCCAAACAAGAAAGGATACATCATTGTTGAAGACAATGGATTTGGCATGGATGAAGACACTATCATTAATTCATGGTTGGTAATTTCGTTTTCTAACAAAAGAGCTGTTGATGGAGTAAAACCTAAAACGCCAAAAGGCCGCACTCCACTTGGCGACAAGGGTTTAGGACGACTGAGTACACAAAGATTAGCACAAGTGTGCGAAATCTATACTAAAAAAGAAAAAAATAATGCATTTCATGTTGGATTCGATTGGGACACTTTTGACACTGCCAATAAATTGCAAGATGTAACCGTTAAACATGATGAGGCCTATTTAAAACAATCACATGGCACAAAACTTGTTTTAACAGGAATCAATGATGATGATTATTGGAAAGGGAATAATTTAGAAGCTTTCAAGTCATCAATTTGCAAATTGATTTCACCATATAAAGAGTTAAGACCGTTTAATGTGTATTTAACCATTGATGGAGAAGATATTGATGTAATACAAGAAGTAGGCAAGTTAAACCAACTTAGTATTTCTGAAATAGAGTTTCAATATAAGGATGGATTGATGAAATTCGATTTGAACATCCGCATGCGTAAATTGGCTGGAAATGATTTTAATCAGTATGAAAAAACTATCATTCCAGACACTGGCAAACGATTCCTGGAATTCTTTTTCAACGATAAGAAACGGTCATCATCTTTCAAATTGGCAGAAGGTAGTTTTTGGTTAAATGTTCATCAAGAATTTGCGTTAAACGAGATGGTCAACATCAGCATATTTGATGACAACCAAGCTGCTGATCCAGGAGATTTTTTCGGCCAAATCCAAGAATTCAGTTTTTCAAATATTGGTCAAAACAATGACTGGTGGACTAATTTGTATTCTACTTTTAAAGAGTATAAAACATTCATTCAGAATCAGGTGGGAATAAGGATTTATCGAAATGGATTTTCTGTAAAGCCGTATGGGATAACCGAAGGAGATGATTGGCTTAGTTTGGGGAAAGGGCAAACAAGTAATTCATCTTATTATGGTTTTAGACCATACAATGTCATTGGATATGTTGCAATTGACGAAGCCATCAATAAAAACTTAAAGGACAAAACAGATAGAGAGGGCTTTATTGACAACGAGTATTACCGCAATTTTTACTCATTAGTTTCAGAAGTAGTGAGTAGGTGCAACCAAGAGATGGAAAAGCTTCGTAGAAGCTATAATGACTATCAAAAAACCCTTGTATCCGAAAACACAAAAATCAAGTCAATAAAAGACGCCTTCGACACAATTACAGAACAAGCTGAAAAAGGCAAAAGAATCGCTTCATCCTATGCCCAAACTCAAGCCAAGCTCGATTCTGCACAAAAGCAGGTCAAAAAAGCATTGGAGAACAGCAAAACCGATTTGTTTGAGCAATCCACTGATTCAGCAACCATTCAAGCCTTACTAGATATTTCCAAGTTGTTAGAAGAATCAAAACAAGTGCTTGAAGAAGCCAATGGGGTTTTGAACGACTCAAAATATTTAGAAGAAGCTTGCGGATTGATACAACCAAAACTGGAATTGTTGGAAGAGCAACTGGCCGACTTTTCAGAATTGGCTTCACTCGGATTGGTTTCTGAAATGGTATCCCACGATTTAGGTGGAATCGTTGATCACATGCTTGGAAAAAGCACCGAATTGGAACAAAAACTCAAAAAGAGCGCGGAAATCGATGTCAACGATATATATAGCGTCATTGATTTCATCAAAATGACGGTGGCTTCCTTGAAATCTCAAATGAAACATTTGGATTCTTCGATGAAATATACCCGTGAGAAGAAAGAGACGTTCAAAATAGGTGAAATGCTGAAAGAAGAAGAAATAGCTTACTACCAAAACAAGCCTAATTGTTCACATATAGCTTTTCGGTGTATTGTTGAGAATGACTTTGCCGTAATCATGAACAAAGGAAAGTTCATCCAAGTGATGGACAATCTCATTAACAACTCTATTTACTGGTTGAATGTTTACCAAAACAAAATATCAGACAAACCTACCATCTCAATCCGAGTTAATAATCCTTGGGTTTATGTTGAAGATAACGGCTTAGGAGTTGACCCGACCATAGAAGAAGGGTTGTTTGAGCCATTTGCCACCCGTAAGCCCAAAGGTGAAGGCAGGGGTTTGGGATTGTTCATTGTTCGCCAATTATTGGACAATGTTGGCTGTGAGATCTTTCTTGACCCCATTAGGAATGAGCACAAACGCCGTTATCGTTTTTCTATCAATTTGTCTAATGTCATAACAAAATAAGCCATGGAAGAGAACCCCGAAAACAAGGAATTAGACATCAAAGAAGCAGTTTCCCATCTATTATCTGCAAGACACATCACCAAGGTTATTTATGTTGATGAAGATTTTGACTCGAGAGGATATGAAACCAATTCCATTAGTTATATTCGAAAGCATCATTTAGACGATGGCTTCCTTTTTGCGAGTGAAGACCCTGAAATCGCAATTCAGGAATTCGAGCAATGGTGGAAAAACGATTCTGATGAATCAACGAGAATGAGTCGAATTAAAGAATGGGGAATAAAACGTTCCGAGAATGAAACGGAACAAAAGCTTTCAGGCCTTCTCAACGAAAACATATTGGAATGTGTTTCACCTGATGCATTTAACTCCTTGGATATTGAGAATGTCTTCAATGAAAGCAATCAGGTTTTAATCTTGATGGACCAAGAACTGAAAGAGTATGGGAAAGGATTTGATTATTTGAAAAAATATTACAATCAGAATTATATTCAATGTGGGTTGTTTTCCGGCAAATTCGACAAAAATGAAGAAATAGAAAAATGGAAAGAATTTTGTGCTTATTCGCCATGCATTTATCCCATTTCCAAAAAGAGAGTAACAAATGAAGACCCCAATGCTATTGTTGAAGGATTGAGGAATGTGCTTTGGTTAAGACAGATTTCGGATATAAAGGATTTGTATTCTAAGTCCATTTCAGAAGCGTTTGATAAGTTCAAGATTTATTTAGAACAATTTGACCCAGCATCTTTCGATTATCTTGTGATGGCGAAATCACAAAAAGAAGGGTGTTGGGAATTCAATACACTACATAGAATTGGTCTTTTAAAGCTCAACCAATTCATGGAAAAAGATATGTTTGAAAACACATTTGAAGCATTTCAAGACAAAACTTCTGATTTACGATACATTAGACGCACAGATATAGGAAGCTTGCCAAAGAAAACCGAACAAGCAAAAGAAATAAACCAGATAGATCTCTATTCTGATGGGGGGTACATCAACCGTACATATACACAGATTTGCAATGGAGATGTTTTTCTAATTGATGAAAAGTATTACATGCTACTTTGCCAACCGTGTAACTTAGAAATTAGGGAAGACGGGAAAAGGAATGAAGACAGCTTTGTCTACTTAGTTCCAATGGAATCCCATAGTTCAAATACACTGAAAAAACTAAAAGATTCCATGAATAAGTTTGGTATTTCGAGCAGTCGTATTATTGAATACGACAATATAGAGTATGTCTTAAATTACAAGAATGCAGCTATTGCAGACATTCGTCTTCTTGATTTGGTTTCATATAACAAAGAAGGTAAGGTGAAATCTGAAATAGACAACGATGCATTTTCTCAACTTATCCAGCCAAACATGCAACTTAGATACGAAATCCTCAGACCTTCCTTTGAAGCTGTCGCAGATGAAAACGCTGTTGAAAATGAGATTGATGCTGTTGAGGCTATCGCCATTCATCAGGGCAAAATAAACATCGAAACAATTGACAAGTTGAATATTACTCGTGTAGCGAGACTTAAAGACCCGAGGGCACAAGAGTGCTTACAAGAACTTATGGCCTATCTAAGCCGTCCCGCCTATCCTATGGATTTGGAATAAAACAATTTGAATATTAGCTACTCTTCTGCTTTGAAATCCAATCCAAGCTGTGCGGCAGACTCCTTTACGCATTTGATGGTATGGGAGTTTTCGTCCAAGGGATTCTTGTCGGTGGTCTGAGCCTCGAACTCGACGGTGATGTGCAGGCCGTTGTCTTTCAAAGGAACGAGAAAACTTGTCCACAACTGCGTCCATTGCTCCTTGGGGACACTACCACTGATTTTGATTTTCTTGTAGTGCTTCGTGCCGCCCGGTGTAGGCTCGGGTTCGCCGCCAGTTCCTGTCGGAGGTGTTGGATTGGGTGTTGGGTCGGGTTCAGTAGGTTGTGTTGGAGCTGGCTCTTCCTTGGTTATGCTCTTGTCGACCAACCAATAATCGGGATCGGTGACATTCAGGAACGGAACTCTTTCTTTGCTATACACCTTGTCGTAATTGCCTTTTTCGCCCGACGCCACATTGAACAAGCCCTCGGAACAATAGCGGTTGATGGTTTGGATGATGGCTTCGGAGCCTGTAATCATCGGTTTGTCGTCGAACTTCAAGAAGGCTTCGTAGAAGTCCTTGACGCGGATAGGATTCTCGACTGTGGGCAGTAGGTTGTTGTTGGCTAAAACACCACGACCTACGGCATCGAGCAGCCACTCTTCCTCTTTCAGCTCGGGAAGGATGTTTTGCATGACCTGTGACGAGAAATCGGAGGCGTAGTTCTTCACATCGTATCGGAGGATGCCTTTGTCGAAGGTGTAGCGCAACACTACAGCGTAGGCTTGAACCAAGGCATCAAAGGCTTCTTTGTCGAAAGCATCCTTGCGCTTTTGGATTTCATCCCGCTGGTCTTTCTCAATGGAAGCAGAATAGACATTCTGCACCTTGACACAGCCCAAGTAGTCGCGCATCTTGCCGTCAAGGTTGGACTTACCTTGCTCGGAGCAGACCAGATAGAGCATTGTGTTTCGATAAAGGCGGTCGGCCTCGCCACGCTTGAGCGAATTGGTTTTCACATAGCTTTCGACGGGGGCATTTTGCCTGTCAATCGGCACAGCGTATTCTGGTCCCATCACAATCAAGGTGAGCGACTTTTGCTCGGGGATGTCGCTTGTAGGTGCTATCAACACATTCAAGTTCGGGATGAAGGAACAACTGTTCTTCAATCGTCTGACGATTTCGGTACGGATTTCATCGTTGGCGATTTCGGTTTTGGCTTGGTTGAGAATGATGTTGATGTTGGGCTTGGAGTGGAACCAATAACGCTTCTCGCCAATGTTGGAGTAGTGGAGGTAATGAGCCACCTGTTCGTACTTGTTCAAAGCACCGTCGATGTCGTTATGGTTGAAGGCGTTTGGCTTCAACATACAAAGCTTCAGCTCTTTGATGGTAAGGCCATTGTTGGCCAAGGTGCCTATAGAAGCCAGCAGCAGGGTGTTGGCGATGCCTTCGGTGAGGTAGTATTGCCCAATGTTTGAGCCAGTCTCGTTGCTGTCAATCTTGAAGGCGTTGCTGGCCGAGCCATACACATCAGCGTGCATGACGGTCTCCCACTGGCTTCCCATCAGGTTGGTGATGGTGCCTGTGAGCGTGGGCAAGTTCTCCAAATTGATGTCGCTGGTGTGAATCAAGGATTGGGTGCCAGTGAGGTTCTGGCGGCGACGCCACAAGTCTTGAACTATTGAGGCCAAGAGACGCAACACACCACGAGTGCGCTGGAAATGCGGGTCGCTGCCCCAGCGCAAGCGGAACATTTCGATTAGCTCGGGATGGAAGGGATAGGACTTGCGAATCTTGTCGGCGTAGGCGTTGTTGTCGCTCTGAGCCGGAAGGTCGTTGTAACGGTTGTGGTACATGCGCTGGTAGCGACGCGCCACATCGTCAACCACAGAGTAGTCCTTAATCTCGTCGAACAAACGGCGACGCACCACTTCAAACACTTCTTCGTCCTCGATGGGTTTGATGGCAGAGCCAACACGAATCACACGCTGTTCGAGCGAAGTGAGAATGTCTTGACCGATGGCGGTGGAAGCCACCTCCACGACGCTTTCGGGCAAGGTGACGATAAGAAGGCATCTGGGCACGGAAGAAACCATCTCCGTGAGCGTTTGCACGAAACTGAGCGTTTGGGAATAAAGGTTGCCTGCGCCCACCTTTTTGGCCGATGCCTTGACGCAATAGTCGGCCAACTCATCAATGAGAATCATGGCAGGCTTGGTGGCTTCAAGGATAGGCTGGAAGACACCGCTCGAAGGTGCAATGCGCTCGCGGTCGTTTTCTTCCACCACTTTGTATGCTTCAATGCCTCCCAGTTGATAGGCGATTTCGCCCCAAATGGTGTTGATGGTGAGACCATCGTCGGTTTGGCGACCTTGCGCCACATCGGTGGTATTGTTGGTGAAGACAGCGACCTTGGCGTTGTCGAACTCTGGCGCCAAGCCGTCTTTGAGCAAGTCGCTGCACGATTCCATCGTGGCCATCTTGGAGCCACATTTGACGATATGATAGAGTGTGATAAGGGTGTGGGTCTTACCACCACCAAAACCTGTTTTAAGGGAAATGACGCGGTTTTCGGTTACTCCACCGTTGAGGGCTGTGACCACACGGGTAGCGATGTCGCGCAGACCGTGAGTGACATAGGTTTTTTCAAAGAAGGATGCCGAGTTGGTATAGACCTCCGGAGCAGTGCCCATAGCCACATCACCGAGGTTGGCAGCGAAGATGGACTCATCGAGAATGGAACGACTTATGTCGTAGTGGGGAATGACATTGGCAAACCAAGGTGTCACTTGGCTGTTGTCATCTATGTAGGATTCGGTGCGTACCTCCATAGGCTTGACGGCAGGCTGCTCCACAGGCTTGGCCTTGGGAGCGGAAATGCGGGTCACCTCGTCGTAGAGGTCATCATCGCCAATGATACGAGCCACCATCTTGATATTGCTGTAGGTGCGGACAATTTCGTCCTCATCAATAGCCTGGTAGTGCTGGCACTTGTTGCGGGTGTCTTCAAGTTCTTGCACATGGCTGATGAACTGGTTGGCCTTCTTGGCTTCGCCAAACTCCTTGACCAACAAATCCTTGAAGCTGAAAGCAAAAGAAGTGAGGTTGCTAAAGTCGATGAGACCCATGCTTGGAGCCCCCGTCTTTTGCATTTCTTTGGCATTACGGTTCCATGCAGCCTGCTTGTCGGCACTGAGCTTGGCAAACATCACGCCTTCCCATGGCTCATCAGGGAAATACTTCTGCAATATGCCGACCAAATAGGGACGCATAGTTTCGAGGAAAACGCCTAAAGCTTTGAATACATTCTCATTCATATCTCGATGGTATTTTGTTGTTCGTTGTTTTGGATGCGGGACGCGGGACAGTGGGACGCGGGACGCTGGAGGTTAGAACTCAATTGTTGTTTGGGTGGTTGTGGGTTGTTCGTTCTGACGGCTGGCTTGACGGAGGTCTTCGCCATTTTGGAGCAAGCCTTGGACTTGCTTTAAGTCGTCGCAGGCAGGCAACAACTCTTTCAGGGAAGCCAATAGCCTCCAGAAGGAAGCATTGGCATCTTGTGCGTTGATGTCGCGCAGCAGTTTCAGTAGAGCGGGACGATTCTCGTCCTTGTAGAAGAGGATGGCACGGTGGGCTTGGTCGATGAGCAAATCGGTGTCACGGGTGCCAGCAATGTGGTCGCCTTCAAGGTGTTCGGCGGCAGTGGCCAGGTGTTGCTTGTTGCCGCTCGGCTCCTTGACCAGTAAGCCTTGGCTGAAGACTTCTCTGACATCGATAGGCAGGCCGACGCGAGTGAACTTGGTGACATCATCATAATTTGTGCTGCTCATGCCATTCAGCTGGAGCCATCCAAGGTAGAACTTGGTGAAATCGTCACCTTGAACTCCTTCAAGCAAAGCGTTGAAGGCAGCCTCGCGCGATAGTTCGAGCAACTCGGCCACCATCACGCGGTCGCCATTGCTCTTTTCGACCACCTCATATTTGCCAAACTCGCTGACAGCTTGACCGAAGCAAGCCGTGAGCAGATCCGCGCCACGGAAGCCCAAATCGTAGAGTTTGTTCACTTCTTCTTTCACATTCTTTTCGATGGCTCTTTTCACTTCCTTGTATTCTGCAAAACCTTGGCGTTGGGAAGGACGGCATGAAACTGTAACTGAAGATTCCAAAGCAGCACCTTGAAGGCCAACACTTCTATTGGCTAACTCAGTATCCATTGGCCAGCTACCTGTAATATTCATTCTTGCATTCAAAATGGAATTGCAAAGGGTTGTCCATGCTTCGGTACTTTGATGTGCAAACATAATGCTTACAACATCAGAGGTCTGCTCTTCAATTGCATCAAAAATCTGAGTCAATTTTGACTCAAAATGATGCTTGGCTTTTTCTTGGGTGCCATGATAATGGATTAGAGCTGTACATTCGTCTGATTTTGGCGTTTTAGGGGTAGAGAATACAATTGGGTAGATGTCACCTAATATGTGTTTTAGCCAAACATAGAAAAAATCAGAACAATCAGCATAACCTATTGCGTCATAGTAAGGTGGGTCTGTTACTACCGCAGTTAATTCTTTGGATTCAAACTGAGTTTTTTCTCCGCTTGATGCATTCCTAAATTCACATGAAAAGGGACTTGCACTCTCTGAATTCAAATAGCGAACAACCCAATCTATCATGTTATTAAAGCATCCTGTAGAATATGAAAACAGATTTGCTTCTGGATAATCAAACACCATAGAAATAGCTTGTCTTGAAAATACATGGCTATCTGTCTCTCTTGAAGAATCCCAAGTACAAAACGAATTATAATAATCCGTTTGTTTATCAATAAGAATTGCCATGTATGTTTTTATCACATTCTTATAATTATCAAATTCATCAGTGTCAAAAAGAGATGATAGCTTATTTGATAATGTATTCAATACAGTTAATTGTCTATCGGAAAACAAATCTCCCCATGAGTCATAACCCCAAGTACAACTTGGGAATGCTTGAATATAATCAATTGGCATTTTTTCCGAAGGCTTGAAGCAATCCTTTCCTAATTGAAAACTTTGAATTTTATTAAAGACTTCATCATTTGGAATACTATAGACTTTCCCATTATTGCTTTCACTAATAATTGCAACTAATCTTTCCGGGAGCCGATTCTTTTTTGATTGTTCTTTAACTTTTTCTACTTCGGTTATATTTCCACAACAAGGGCAGGTCAAATTACCTCTGTGATTCCATTCTTTGATATTACAATCTCCTTGTTTAATCTCGAATTGAATCTCCGAACCTTTAATAATTGGATTTAGATATACCTTTTTTCGAGATGTTTTGCACAAATAAAAACTTCTTAATAATGGTACTTCAGCTCCACAGCTTGGATTTGAACACTTGGCGGTTCTTACCCAGTAATAAGCAACTGGTTTGTTGCCATTCTCATCAGTGGGATACATCCACCCAACTTCCTTTTCGGACTCACGAAGGATGCGTTTGGCATAGAACTCCACATCCCAAGCCAAGCGGTTGGGAATCTCAACAACACCATCGAAGAAGGCAAAGCCTTTTTCGCCCAACATATCCACGCCTTCTTTGCCATAGATGCGGCGAAACTCGGCTTCGGTGTAACGGATGGGCTTGCCGTGTTTTTGAGGGAACTCGGCAGAACCGCGCTCGATGATGTGTGCCACGGGATTGATGTCGTTACCATAACTGCGGCAACCTAAACGGGCTGCTTCGAGCGGGATGGCACCACCACCTGCGAAGGGGTCGAACACGGAAGGCATACGCTGTTGAAGAGCATCAATGGCATTATGCAGTCTCTTTTCAGCCTGTTGTACTTCAGGAGTCATCTTGTGACGGTCTTGAATATCATAGAGAGCTTTCTCTGCTTCTTTGATGTCCTGATAGGCTTTGTCGAACAGATAGCTCAGTCTCTCATAATTCAAATGTGGGTCATGCTCTGAATGGTAGGCAACCCATATTAACTTGCGGGCAATGTTCAGCACAGCCTCGTTGTTCTTGTTCTCCCACTTGATGAGCGAGCCAGCAGAAAGCTGTTCGGCGGGAGAAGTGGCTTTCCCGGCAATCATGTTCTTTTGACATTTGTCGGAGAACCTGCCGATGAACATCATCAGACGATGGCGAAGGTTGTCGTCCATCTCGTCGATGGCAGAGGTATATGGGATATCGTCGTAGGGCTTGTATTGTGAACCTTTTAGCAATGTAGCCACAGCGTCCTTGAAGGCTTGCGGGCAGTTCTCATCCAAAGGGTCGGGAACGAGGCTGGCGAACACCACAGCGCGACACACAGGCAAGGGACGACGCGCCCACCACAGGTGCAGGGTTGAAATATGACCATGACGAATCGACTTGTCGCGGACACTCTCTGCCGAAATTTCCTTAATCGGCATTGCCACTTCTATGAGTTTCTTTGCTTTCATTGGTTTATACTTTCGTGTGTTTTCCACTCTTCGAGCGGGAGATAATACTGAACGCCCTTGACGGTCTTTTCGAAGTCGAGGGTGTTACCTGGGTCGTTGATGATATGCAGGGTGGGATGGGTCTTGCAGTCGGTGACGATATAGAGCCAAGCGCGCTTGCCCAGTTGGGTGAGGCGGTTCCACTCGTTTTCGGAGAGCATCACGCCATCGGTGGCAGCACGGCCTTTCACTTCGATGTAGCGTTTCTGCCCATCAGAGGCCATGCTGCGGATGTCGTAGCCCACATTGTCCTTTGAGACATCGGTAGGGATGCGTCCTTCTTTCTTTTCATATTCCATGGCTTCATTCATGGCGATGGCTTCCACCTCGTCGTCACGACTCATGCCGAAGTGGCTCTTGTATTCCACTTGGTTGAGCGGCACGACATAGGCACAGCCCAGCACCTCGGGAGTGCGCTGCTGCAACTCCACCATCTTTTCGAGGCTGTGAAGCCTTTCCTGACGCTTTTGCTCTGCCTGATCCCGCAGGGTGTATTTGCGTTGCAACTTCTCTTGAAGCTTTTCGTTGTCGTTCATCAAAGTCTTGCCTTGAAGCTCGTTGATTTCACCGTCCAAGTCTTCAATCACCCGATTGAAGGCTTCTTCGAGATACTGTCGACGGGCTTCGTTATCTTCCTCCACCTTCTGCTTGGTGCTCTCGAAGAGTGGCATGGCAATCTTCTCAAACGACCAAGCCATGACATCCTGTTCGTCCTCCACCTCGGGCGGTGTGATTTCCTTGGCGTATTGCGTCGGGATGTCGAGGTCGATCAGTTTGGCGGGAGAGGTGACGGAGAAGTTGCCATCCGCATCCTTGCACACCAAAGCCAGATTCTCGTTGGCCACATTGTCGCCTTCCTTGGAAGGACGGTTGTCGGTGATTTGATTCTTGACATAGAAGGCCAGATAGGCATCCTTGTCGTCGGGCGAAACCAAG
>JAEEGK010017346.1_pt1 | contig 15714 bp, 12 predicted proteins | sample 8958771 | NCBI WGS metagenome assembly JAEEGK01 (sample SAMN16246547, study PRJNA631951) | gut metagenome | biome: gut microbiome; feature: rumen; material: SC-attached | host: Bos | place: Iran: Karaj | collected 2018-10
TCTCCCCCATCAAGAACGCAATTCACGAGAAGTTTGACCCGGAGAACGAAGAGCGCATCGGCATGATTGACGAGTGCATCTACAAACTCCAGAAGACCATCGTCCGCGAGTGGCTCTATCAGGGCAAGCGCGTGGACGGCAGAAAGATCGACGAGATCCGTCCGCTGGCTGCTGAGGCAGGCGTTCTGCCGCGTGTCCACGGCTCCGGCCTGTTCACCCGCGGTCAGACACAGGTGCTCACCATCGCAACGCTCGGTCCGATCTCTGATGCACAGCGCATCGACGGCCTCGATGAGAACGAGGAAACCAAGCGCTATATGCACCAGTACAACTTCCCGTCCTACTCCGTCGGCGAGACCAAGCCGTCGAGAGGTCCGGGCCGCCGCGAGATCGGTCACGGCGCACTCGCAGAGAAGGCACTCGTCCCTGTGCTCCCCTCTGTTGAGGAATTCCCGTATGCACTGCGTCTCGTTTCTGAGGTGCTCTCCTCCAACGGCTCCACCTCTCAGGGCTCCATCTGCGGCTCCACGCTCGCACTGATGGATGCAGGTGTGCCGATCAAGGCGCCGGTCGCAGGTATCTCCTGCGGTCTGATCACGAAGCCGGATTCCGATGAGTTCATGACCATGGTCGATATCCAGGGTCTCGAGGACTTCTTCGGCGACATGGACTTCAAGGTCGGCGGCACGCACAAGGGCATCACCGCAATCCAGGTCGATATCAAGGTGGACGGTCTGACGCCGGCAATCATCAAGGAAGCATTCGAGAAGACCCGCAAGGCGCGTCTCTATATCCTCGATGAGATCATGCTGAAGGCGATCCCCGCACCGCGTGATGAGGTCAGCGAGTTCGCTCCGAAGATGCTCCAGACCCGCGTTCCGGTCGATAAGATCCGTGAGGTCATCGGCTCGGGCGGCAAGGTCATCCAGAAGATCTCCGCTGAGTGCGATGTCAAGATCGACATCAACGAGGACGGCAGCGTGTTCGTCTCCGGCGTCAATCTCGGCAATGCAAGAAAGGCAATCCAGATCATCGACACCATCGCAAACGGTCCTGAGATCGGTGCGATCTACAAGGGCAAGGTCACAGGCATCCAGCCGTTCGGCGCGTTCGTTGAGATCGTGCCCGGCAAGGAGGGTCTGGTGCACATCTCCAAGCTCGACAAGGGCAGAGTGGAGAAGACCGAGGATGTTGTCTCGCTCGGTGATGAGATCGTTGTCAAGGTCATGGAGATCGACGATGTCAAGGGCAAGATCTCCCTTTCCCGCAAGGATGCACTGGCTGAGCTCGAAGCCAGAAAGCAGCTCGTTTCGGATGATTCCGAAAACGCATAATCAGAATCACAGCAGCGCCGTATTGTCAGGGTACGGCGCTGCTTTTTTTGTAAGATTCCGCCGCATTTGCTGTGTATATGGGTGAAGGGCAGAAAAAGTAGGTGACGCCCTGTGGAGGATTCCGATATTGTCGCACTGTTCTGGTCACGCGACGAAAAAGCGATCACGGAGACCGCCGCAAAATACGGCAGCTATTGCAGCAGCATCGCGGAGCATATTCTCGGGTGTGCCGCAGATGCAGAGGAATGCGTCAACGACACCTATTTCAGCGCATGGAATGCCATCCCGCCGCACAGACCGCGGGTGCTCGCGACATTTCTCGGCAAGCTCGTGCGGAATCTTGCGTTCAACCGCTACAATCTCCGGCATGCGCAGAAGCGCGGCGGGCATGAGACCGCGCTGATCCTCGATGAGCTCGCAGAGATTGTCTCCGGCAAAGAAAATGTCGAGGACAGTGTCGCCGAACGCGAGCTGCTGCGGGAGCTGGAGCGCTTTCTCCGGGAATTGCCGCAGGAAAAGCGCTGGATCTTCCTGCGCCGGTACTGGTATTCTGACAGCATTGGCGAAATCGCGAAGCAGCTCGGCAAATCCGAGAATGCAGTCACCGTTGCGCTGAACCGTCTGCGCAAAAGGCTGCGGGATGATCTTACGAAACGGGGGTATGTGCTATGACAAAAGAGAAATTCTATACACTGCTCGGCGAGCTGGACGGGGAACTCATTTGCAGCGCGGCGCACCCGCCTGCAAAGCGCCGGAGTGCAGTCCTGCTGCGCTGGGCATCCGCCGCTGCATGCGTGTGCCTGATTGCGGCGGGAGCTGGGCTTTGGCATGCGGCAGGCAGAGCAAAGCCGCCGGCGGAGAACTCCTCAGCGGCAGAGATCGCAGTCGAATCCGGGGAGGTCACCATCTATTATACAGCGGACGGGCAGCTCCTCAGCAGGACTGAATATCTGCCGCTGACACCGCAGGCAGTCTTCAGCTGCTGGCGGGAGGCAAACGGCATCGGCGAAGAAGTGCGGCTGCTGCACACAGAGATACGGAGCAACGGCACAGAATACACCGCCGGCGAATCTGCCGCAGGCTATCAGACCGGCGATACCTTCATTTACTGCATCACCGTCTCAAAGGAGCTGGCGCAATACTGCACCGGCGCAGAGAACGATCCGCTGCCGGAATCGCTGAAACGAACGATGACAGGCTACGGCTATATCAACTATTCGGAATTTATACTGAATCTGGAATAACATGCGCAGCGCCGTATTTTCAGGATACGGCGCTGCTGTTTCTTACGAAAAATTCATCTTTCTTAATGAAGTCTTCATGAATTACCCCTTGCATCCTGTGCGGAAAAAAGGTATAATAGATACAGCAAGATGTAACAAGGAGAGCGACATATGGAAACGATACTGATTTGTGATGACGAGCGCGATATTGTCTCCGCGCTGCATATTTATCTTTCTGCGGAGGGCTGGCAGACTGTCAAGGCATATTCCGGCAAAGAGGCACTCGAAGCCGTGAAAACACAGAACATCCAGCTCATTCTCATGGATATCATGATGCCTGAGATGGACGGCATCGAGGCGATGACCGAGATCCGCAAATTCAGCAATGTGCCGGTCATTCTTCTGACAGCGAAATCTGAGGATTCCGACAAGATCCTGGGGCTCAATGTCGGCGCCGATGACTATATCACGAAGCCCTTTTCGCCCGCGGAGGTCGTGGCGCGTGTGCGCTCGCAGCTCCGGCGCTATCTGCGGCTCGGGGCAGCGGCGGTCGAAGCGGAGAACCCCAATCTGCTGACGGTCGGCAGCATTGCGCTTGACCTGAAAGCAAAATCTGCGCGGCTCGACGGCGAGCCCGTCAGCCTGACGCCGATCGAGTATGACATTCTTTCGCTGCTGATGCACAATGTCGGCACGGTCTTCTCCCCGCGTGAGATCTACGAAGCCGTCTGGCACGCAAATCCCATCGGCTCGGAGAACACCGTCGCGGTACATATCCGGCATCTGCGCGAGAAGCTGGAAATCAACCCGCAGGAGCCCAGACAGATCAAGGTGGTCTGGGGGCAGGGCTACAAGCTCGAAAAACCGTAAATGCGTACATTTCATGAAAGAAGGTGAACCGCAGTGAAGAAGAACACATGGGGCGCGACCTATCCTGCGAAGGCGGCGACGGTTGTGCTGACGACAGTTTTCCTCTGGGGCACAGGTCTCTCTCTGCTCGCGGTGATCCTCGAAGCAGTGAACGGCTTTGCGTCCGATCCCGCAGAGGTCGATGCCGCGTTTGTGCAGCGCATCTCGAATGATGCCTATTCCGACCTTTACAGCTATGTCGGCAAACATGTCACAAACGCACAGGATGCCGGATACCCCGTGCCTGCCGATTCTCTGAGCTATGACCGCGACCCGGAATCCTATTACCTCTCGCGCTTTGATCCGACACGCACGAATCTCCGCTTTTTCGCGACCGACAGCAATGGTTCTGTGATTCTCTCAAATGACAGCAGCCTCGGCGAAAACACGGAGGTGCTCGGAAAACAGACAATCCCCATGAGTTATACCATCTCCGACCGCGACTATTCGGTGCAGCATCATTTCGACGATTTTGACACGCTCCAGCAGGCAGATATGCCCTCGCTGCTCGATTCACCCGGCGATTTCCGTGTGTGGTATTTCTCCGATGACAGCGTGCAGTATGCCTATGAAAACGGCGTGGACGCCGTGATTGCCTCGAACCCCTATATGCACGCGGAGCTGTTTGACTCCGAAGAAGCCGCAAGACAGTTTGAATACGAAGAGACCTTCGGGCCGGGCACAACATGGGAGATCCTCAACGCTGCCGATTCCGGCAAATATATGGACTCGCACGAAATCAGTACCGGCTCGGATGAAGAAGAATTCCATGCTGTGACAGAGCCGCCGCTTTCCGAAATGGAGCATATCGAATCGAGTGCGGCCATCGAAGGACAGGCAGCGGTCTCCGCAGATCATCCGATCGTGGTGCTGGTCAACAGCTATCAGGATATGGAATACCGGCAGGTCGATCTTGCGGAATATTATCACATGAAGGCGCGCGGCATCAATATTTACGCGCAGGATGCGCAGCTCGAACAACAGCTTGCGAAGGGACTCGATGTGACCGTCACGGCAAACAAGCTCGTGACGGAGAACGTGAATGTGACGGTCTGGCTGCCTGCGGCGCTCCCTGTCAATGATTCGATCCGCAGCAACTACGCCATTTTCTCTCTCCTGCGCGGCAAAGCGGAGATCATCTCGGCGGCGCTCTTCTTCTTCGGCATGGCAACCGTCATTTCCGCAATCGCAATGTGCAGCGCGGCGGGACATGTCGAGGGCTCTGACGCGATCGTGGTGCCGCGTGTCCACAATCTCCCCTACGGCATCTTCTGGGCGCTCCCGGCAGCGGCAATCGCAGCGGGCATCGGCGTCTTCACAACGCTCTGGAACACAACAAGCTCCTGGCGCATCCAGCTCATTTTCGCGGCGGGCATGACCCTCTGCATCGCGCTGACCGGCGTGCTCTGGCTCTATACCACGGCGGTCCGCGCAAAAGCGGGTACATTCTGGTCGAGCTTCGGGCTCGTGCGGCTCTTCCGCGCAGGCTTCGGGCTCATGCGCCACAAGACCGGCACCTGCATTCTGATCGGAGCGGGCTTCACGGGGCTCTGTCTCCTGAACGGCATCGCGGCTGCAATCGCCTCTGCGGGCAACGGTCTGATTCTTCTGCCTGCGATCGGTCTTGATCTGCTGGCGCTCATTCTGATCCTTTACAGCATCTACTCCTACTTCACGCTGCACCAGCACATGAAGCAGATCTCGCTCGGCAGATTTGAGCCCGAGCAGTATATGATCCCGCTTGCAGGCGATTTTCTCACCTTCGACAGCGAGCTGAACACGCTGACGGTCAGCGTCGGCGAGATGGTCGCACAGCAGATGAAGGCGGAGCATCTCCGCACAGAGCTCATCACGAATGTCTCGCATGACCTGAAAACGCCGCTCACATCCATCGTCAATTATGTCGATCTGCTGAGCCGCGAGCCCATCGAAAGCGAGGAGGCACGCGAATATCTTGATGTGCTGCGGCGGCAGGCTGCGCGGCTCAAAAAGCTCACAACCGACCTTGTGGATGCCTCAAAAGCATCGACTGGCAATATCACCGTGGAGATGCAGACAACGAATGTGCAGGTCCTGCTCGGGCAGTTCGGCGGCGAATATGAGGAGCGTCTCAGACAGTGTGACCTTGAGCTGGTGCTCAGTCTGCCCGATCCTGCGGTCTATATTCTCGCGGACGGGCGGCAGATCATGCGCGTCTTTGACAATCTGCTGAACAACGCATGCAAATATGCGATGAAGGGCACGCGGGTCTATCTCAGCGCGGCAGCAGACAGCCAGACGGTGACGATCACGATGAAGAATGTCTCGGCGGCGCCGCTCAATGTCTCGCCCGATGAGCTGATGGAGCGCTTCGTGCGCGGCGATTCCTCGCGGCACACGGAGGGCAGCGGGCTCGGGCTTTCAATCGCACGCGACCTCACCGCCTTGCAGGGCGGCACGCTCACGCTGCACACGGACGGCGATCTTTTCAAAGCAGTCCTCACCTTCCCGCGGTATGAGCCGCCTGCGGTCATTGAAGCATAAGTTACAGTCCCCGGTACAGCAGTATCGGGGATTTTCTTTGCATGTGTCACAACCTGTCGAACGCGCATAGAATAAGGCAGATGCGCAGGATACAGCCTGTGCATCAGAAAGGAGGCGTACCAATGGAAACGAATGTGCTTCTCACCTCCGAGACTCAGGCGGAGAAGGCAAAGCGCGTGCTTGCCGCCAAGCCCTACCGGTTCCATGTAGCCAAAACAACCACACCCTCCGGCTGTGCGTTCCGCCTCTCCGTCGATGCCCCGCCCTCGGCAGTGCTCCCGCTGCTGGCGGCAAACCGGATCCCCTTCCGGCTCTGAGAGGAGGATGGCGCATGCAGCGGAATCCTCCCGTATATTTCGACAATGCCGCAACAAGCTGGCGCAAGCCGGGTGCCGTCCTCCGGGCGCTCGGCGATGCGGCAGCCGATGCAGGCGGCAATCCCGGGCGCGGCGGGCATCCGCTGGCACAGCGTGCCGGTGAGACGGTCTATCACGCACGGGAGACAGCAGCCGCGTTCTTTGATGCGGAGCCTGAAAATGTCGTCTTCACGCAGAACTGCACCCACGCACTCAATCTTGCGATTCAGGGCATCTGTCAGCCCGGCGACCATGTGGTCATCAGCGATCTTGAGCACAACTCCGTAGCGCGTCCCGTTGCGGCGCTCGCAAAGCGCGGTGTCATCACCTACACGGTCGCGGAGACTGCCCCGGACGAAGAGACAACGCTCCTGAATTTCCGCCGCAGCATCCGCAGAAACACCCGTGCCGTGATCTGTACGCTTGTCAGCAATGTCACCGGGCAGATCCTCCCCTTCCGGCGCATTGCTGCGCTCTGCCGCGAGAAGGGCATTCTCTTTATCGCGGACGGCGCACAGGCATGCGGCGTGCTTCCTGTCTCCATGCGCGACGGCATCCGTCTGCTCTGCACGGCGGGGCATAAGGGGCTCTACGGCACGATGGGCACAGGGCTCCTGATCTCGGACGGCACGGTCATCCCGCAGCCGCTCATGCAGGGCGGCACAGGGTCGCTCTCTGTGCTGACGGAGATGCCCGATTTTCTCCCCGATGCGCTCGAAGCGGGCACGGTCAATGTCCCGGGAATCGCGGCGCTCGATGCGGGAATGCAATGGGTCATGCGGCAGCAGCTTTCGCATATCCACGCCTGGGAAAACGCGCTGTGCAGCCGTTTTCTCGCGGGGCTGCGGCGCATTCCCGACTGCACGGTTTACCGCGTGCCCGGCGCACAATACGCACCGCTCGTATCCTTTGCGCTCTCCCGCGAAACGCCGAATGAGACCGGTGCACGGCTCGGCAAGGCAGGATTCTGCCTGCGTGCGGGTCTGCACTGTGCCCCGCTTGCACACAGAAAGCTCGGCACAATCGAAGCGGGCACTGTCCGCTTTGCGCCGTCTGTGTTCAATACCGCAGAGGAAGTCGATGCGCTGCTGCACTGCATTGCGGGATAAAATCAACGCCCCCGATACCGCAGTACCGGGGGCATTCCTCTCGATTCACTCCGCTCTCAGCTTCTCGGCAAGCGCCGCATCCGGCGTGACAAATGCCGTCTGATAATTTGTGTAGATCACCATGCCCGGGCGCGCACCCGCCGGCTTCTTCACATATTTCGCAAGGCAGTAATCCACACGCACCTGCGCGGAATCCCGCCCTTTGCTGTAATACGCTGCAAGCATCGCCGCCTCCTCGACCGTGCGGTCGGGCGGAGTGCTGCCGTTCGTGCAGAGGATGACATGTGCGCCGTGAACAGCCTGTGTGTGCAGCCAGATGTCGAGCTTCTCCGCAGTGCGGAGCGTGAGCTGATCGTTCTGCTTGTTGTGCCGCCCGACATAAATGTCATAGCCGTCGGATGAGACAAAGTGCATCGGCTGAAGCGGCTTCGGCGGTTTGCCGGCCTTGCGGCTCTCACGCAGATAGCCCTGCTCCGTGAGCTCCAGACGGAGCTGCGCCAAATCGGATTCACATTCCGCACGGGTCAGCGCATCGAACACGCTGTCAATATAGGTCTGCTCTGCCTCACCTGCCGCAATCAGCTCCGTGAGCTTCTTCTTCGCGACACATGCCTTGCGGTATTTTTTATAGTAAGCCTGCGCGTTCTGTGCGGGAGTCAGGCGCACATCCAGCGCCACAGTGACCGTCGGAGCGTTCGGCTCATAAAAATCCTCAACCTCCGCCGCACGGTCACCGCGCCGGAGCCGGTAAAGGTTCGCAGAAATGAGATCGCCGCGCCGTCTGTCCTCCTCCATGCTGTCGCAGGCAAGGAGCTCCTCACGCTGGTTCGCAACACGCTTGGCAATGCGCTCAGACGCATTCGCAAGGAAGCGGAACAGGTCATTCGCACGCTGCCGCAGCCGTGTATCGCGGTCGCGCTGTGCATAGAAGGCATCGAGCAGCGCACTCGCGGTCGGGTATTCCGCCGTGACCATCAGTGCGCCGTACTGTGCGATATGCCGGTAGGAGAAATCCTTGAGCATGCCTTCCTTCGTGCGAAGGGTGGTGTAGCATCTGCCCGTGCCGTTCAGAACGGCATCGCGGGCACTGTGGATCGCGAACAGCAGACGGTCGGTCTGCGCATCGGTGAGCGGAAAGCTGAGCGGCTCGCCGCGTCCTGCGAAGAATTCCCATTCCCGTGAGACGACCGGCGACACACCCTCGAAGAGCTTGATCAGCGCCTTGGAGAGCGGCTGCTGCGGCGCAGCCGCAAACGCTTCGCGCATTGCATCGTCGCTGTCCGTCAGGAAATTGAGGCGCGGCTCACGCGGCGGCAGGCTGTATTCCGTTGCAGGAAGCACCAGACGCACACGCGAAATATCCTCATCCACGCGGCGCAGGCTGTCGATCACGCGCCCGTGCTCGTTCACAAGGATTACATTGGAGAAGCGCCCCATGATCTCGCAGACCAGCGTCAGCTGGACGGAATCGCCGAGCTCGTTGTTGCAGCGCACGCGGAGCATGAGGATACGCTCAAGACCGTCCTGCTCAACTGCTTCCAGCTTGCCGCCGCTCAGATGCTTGCGCAGGAGCATGCAGAACATCGGCGGCTGCGCAGGATTCTCCGGGTTCGTCTCGGTGATGTGAACGCGGGCAGCGTCCGCGGAGACCGAACAGAGCACGCGCTTTGCCCCGCCTGCCGTGCGGAAAGACAGAATGATCATATCGCGGGCGGGCTGGTGGATCTTGTCAATGCGGCTGCCGATCAGCCCGCAGAGCTCGTCCTTGATGCAGTGCAGAAATGCGCCGTCGAGTGCCAAATGCATGCACCTCCTTATCTGTGATTGATGCGCGGATTATCCCGCGTAGCCTGCATAGGATGCAAATTCCCCGCCGACCATGCCCGCTGCAAGATTCGTAAACGGAACGCTCTGCTCCGGGGTCTCGGGAACGATGAGCTGCACATTCTGCTGCAAGTCGCTGTCTGCCATCGCAATACACGTGCAGAGACGGCTGATGCGGATGAGCTCGCGCTCGGCATCCTCTGCGCCTGCCCAGTTCATATCCTTTCTGCCGACGGTGCAGTTCACGAGCTCGACGCCGTAAAGCTGACGCAGGATCTCCAGCAGCAGCACAGGCTCGTCGAGATCAGGTGCGGTCGGATCCTCAAAGCCCATGCCCCAGCCGTCCGGCTGCGGAATACCGTCCGAAAGGCTCAGGCGGACCGTCATGAATGCCTGATCGAGCGCCATATGCATCGCCGTGCAGCAATCGCGAAGGAAGCGTGTGCGGTCATCGAAATCGCCGCCGAAGCGTCCCTCGCGGTCATAGGCGGAAAGGCTGCTGCCGAAGAGCGTGCCCGCTTCCGCATCGAGTGCTGCGCCGGAGAAGCCCGCCTGCTCGCAGAGCGCTGCCGCCTCACCGCAGGAGACCACAAGCCGCGTCAGATCGTCATCTGTGAGCTGTGCCGTGCCCTCCGGGAGAAAGCTGTGCTGCTCGACCGTCACCGGGGTGAGCGCTTCTGCGCCCGCATGCCCCAGCAGCGCGACCTGCACCGGCGCAAGACCGTGCGCTTCGGTCGATGCCTGCTCGACTGCACGCAGCAGCGCTGCAAAAGCATCCTTGTTCTCCGGGGTGATCATCAGCTGATGCGCGTCCGCACGGGCTTCCGGCGTCACGGCGATCGGCTCCGACCAGAGCATGCCGTAAGCACGCTGCTGCACGGCTTTGCAGTACCGTGCAACGGTCTCCGCAGTCGGGGCGCCGGTTTCATCGGCGTCATAGCAGGGCTGCATCAGCAGCACAGCGCGGTTTTCGACCGTTCTGCCGTGCAGCGAAGCGGTCTGGTCGAGTGCGGCGATCTGCGCAGGGGTCTCTGCCAGCGGGAGAAACAGCCCGATGGACTTGGCTTCCTTCCGCAGTGTTTCGATGATTTCCATATTCTGCTCCTTTCATGATTGAGACTGCCTGCTGAACTGTGTCAGCAGGCAGTTCCTGTGTGTGATCAGAGTGTGTCGATGGCGCCTGCGAGATATTTGAGGAGAATTTGCAGATCATCAGGCTTGACTGCGCCGTCGTCATTGCAGTCGCTGTTCTTCTTGCCCTGCACGCTGAGCTGCTCGAGACCCGCAGTTGCCTTTGCAAGCAGGATCGCGTCTCTGAGCTCAACTTCGCCGTTGCAGTCCGCGTCGCCCTTTCTTGCCGAAACAGGGTCCGCAGAGGTGCTCTCGGTCGTAGTCGTCGTGCCGGTATCCGGCTTTGTGCCGTCCGGCTCGGTGCCGCCGATCAGCACGCCGCCGTCATAGATGCAGATGTAGTCATTGCGCACCTCGGGCGGATTCAGCTCAGACAGAATGCTGTCTTCGCCGATCTTCAGCATCTGATAGCTCGGGTCATTGGTCGGATCCCATTTCGCGCCGTAGTAGAAGCCGAGGGTAAACTGCACCTTTTTGCCGCAGTTTACGAAGTTGTAGTCAGACCATGTCAGCTCGACATAGCCCATATGCGGATCCTTGTCCCACACCTTCGGTTCGGAGATGATCGTCTTGCCGGGTGCAGCCTCCGTGGCAACCTGATCGTAGAGGATCGAGGTTTTCACCAGAGAAATATTATCGTTGAATTCCGACATGTCGAAATAATAGCGGACACTGAGATCCTGCGGCGGCTTGCTCGCGTTGGACTTGACGCGCAGGGAAACCTTGGTCGCGCCTGCGCCGTCTGTTGCCTTATCCTCAGCCGCACACGCCTCTGCATAGGTCTCCGTGATGATCTCGCCGTTTTCGCCGCTGGTCTTGCTGCCTCTGCCTCCGTCCACGGCAGGCGGGAAGTCCGGGGTGATCGCCTGCGGATACTGATCCTTGTAGTGGAGATAGAGACCCGCTGCTGCACCCGGGCAGGCTGCGTTGTAGTCGATCGTGACCTCGTTGTAGATCCAGTCGTTTGTGATGTCGTTGTGTCTGTCCTTTGCATCAGGACCGCCGCTCAGTGCGCCGAAGAGCACATAGAGCTGCTGCTCCGTGTCCTCGCACTTCGTAAGACCGGAGGCTGCACGGTGATGCGGATATGCCGCGGAATTCTCATCATAGCCGACAAGGAAGCAGCGCGGACCGTGCTCGCAGCCCTCGGAGGTCAGGTCGCCTTCCGGATCCTTGCCTGAATTATCCGGCGAAGTTTCGAGATAAACGATGTCATTCTTGCCGAGGATATACTCCATCTGACTCTTTGCCCATTCGGTGAAGCCGTAGTCCTCGAGCTTTTCGCGCTCGTTGTGATCGACGCCTTTGGTGTACTTGTCATAGATGAGGATCATCATCTGCGCTGCGGTGTTGTAGCGGCAGGAGCCCCATGTTTGCAGCCACCAGTAGCCCTGCGGCGTGATCGTTCCGGGCGAGCCAGACATATAACCGTGATATGCCTTTGCGCACTGCCCCCAGAAGTCGATCTTCTCGTAGGGGTTCTTGCCGGCAGCCTTCATGTACTCGATCGCGAGATCAGACTGACCGAGCGGGTTTTCCTCCTCGGTATAGGTCTTGCCGGACTTGTAGACCTCGGAAATGCGTCCCATCAGAATGCCGACGCCGTTCCACATATCATTCCAGCAGTAGCAGTATCCGGGCGGTGCATAGAAATCGAAATAGGGAAGCATATCGTCCATGTAGCTGTTGTCGCCGGTAATCAGATAGAGCCAGCATGCGGCGAAGCAGTAGTCATCCTCCCACTTGCTGGAGGTGTAGTAGGAATCGGGACCCTGCTCGGTGTCTGCGATTGCCTTGTCATTCTTCTTCGCGAAATCATAGAGCGCCTTGCCGTAATCGAGGCACTTCTCCGCATAATCCGGGTCGCTTTCCTTGAAGTTCAGGTAGTTGATGAGCAGGCAGGCTGCCGTGTTCGCGACATTACAGGTCGTCGGGTTGTCCGGGGTCGCAAACCACGCCGGACGGTTCATCGTGTCATTCTGCGGGAGCTGCCAGTATTTGTGGTCGATGTCGCCGTCGCCGACCTGATAGCAGAAGCACTTGACCTCGCCGGTCTTCGGGTCGCGGAAGGTGCAGCGCATGAAGTAATCGCAGAAATAGCGGATGATGGTCTCGACATGCTCCTGCTGCCCGCACTCGATGTACGCCTCGGGGAATTCGTAGTAGCCCCAGGAGACCGTCGTGCCGGAATATGCCTCCGGCAGACCGAACTTCACATGGTCGCCTGCGTCGTGGTAGCCGCCGGACACATCGACCGTGCCCTCTTTGGTGCCGGTGTTGAGAATGTCATAATTCTCCTTGATGAACGCTTCGGAGAGGTTTGTGCCGACCTCGTGCGTCTGGTCATTAAACGATTCCATTGTTTTGAGCGGAACCTCAGCATCGTAGGTGTGGCAGTTGGCACGCCACTTGAAGCGGCTGTTTTCCTCGACACCGGGACCGCACATATTCGCATCATAGAAATGCAGCGAATACTGGAGCGCCTTCGCAAAATTGTCGTAGTCCCCCGCGGCGTCTGTGACAAGCGCCTCGGAGACGATCGGATCTGCCGTTCGGAGCGGCAGGGCGGCAGCAGCAATGACGAGTGCCGCCGAAGCAGCAGCCGCGCGCATGGTTCTTTTCCTGGTGAACCTCATGGATAATCCCTCCCTTTTTATCTGCCCGCATCAGGGCGGTGCCTCTTTTCGGCACTTATAATCAGTATAGCATATTTTCTCTGAAAATACAAGACCCGCGGGCGAATTTTTCACGCATCACGGCAAAAAAAATACATGCAGTCACATGCGCCGTTCCTGCCGCCTGTGCCGCACTGAAAAAAATTTCCGAAACCCCTTGATTTTTTTCGCGGAATATGCTATAATAATAGGGCTGAGTTTATAAGGCGCAGCATGAACCTGCGGAGATGTATCGAAGTGGTCATAACGAGAACGACTCGAAATCGTTTGGGCGGTAAAACGTCCCGTGGGTTCGAATCCCACCATCTCCGCCAATTCCGGGGCATTAGCGCAGCTGGGAGCGCACCACACTGGCAGTGTGGGGGTCACGGGTTCGAATCCCGTATGCTCCATACCAGACTGATCTCGAAAACAATGTATCTGCATTGTTTTCGAGATTCTTTTTTTGCCTGTTTTCCATTCTGTTCGTTGTTTGTTCGTTATTTTGAAATCTGTGCGTCAAAACCGGAATCTGTATCCAGAACAGAAGAAATGGCATTTGCTGCTTTCGCCCTTGCATTGTCAAGCATATGACAATAAATATTGCTCGTTGTTGAAACCTGAGAATGTCCAAGCGAAAAGGATACCGCTACAATATCCACACCTTGATTGACTAAAATGGAAGCATATGTGTGCCGAAAGGCATGAATCCCATAAAACGGCAGCTCATTTCGTTTACAGAAGTCTTTGAGCCATGAATACGGCTGACCGTTATACATCGGTTCCCCGTTCCATTTTGTGAAAAGCCGATCTGTTTCTACCCATTGATCACCGCATTTCAGCGCATGATCGTCCTGTTCTGCACGGAATGTCTGCAACAATTCCATAATATGCTGCGGAAGTTTCAGCGCCCGTCTGGATTTCCTTGTCTTTGTCTGATCGGTATAATTGCCGCGTTTTCCTGTGTAATTGGATGTTCTGCGTATTGTGATAACGCAGTTCTCAAAGTCAATGTCCTTCCATTCCAGACCAAGCATTTCGCCGCGCCGAAGTCCGCTGTATACAAGAATATGCACAAATACACGATATTTCATCGGTTCATGCTCCAACAGACAAAGCATTCTTTTGAGTTGCTCCGGCGTATAGACCTGTTTCTCCTTGCTCTCTGCCTTTGGAATTGTAACCTTGCGGCATGGATTTTCACTGACTGCCCCCATTTTCACAGCATAGCTGAACACTTCTGAAATCAGACTCAGATTATGCTTGATTGTCTTGGGCGCAAGCGGTTTGCCAGTCTTTTCGTTTGCTCCGTCCCTTGAAAGTGTATTGACAAACGCCTGAATCTACCTTGCCGTGATCTTATCCATACGCATATGCCCGATTGCCTTGTATACCCGTTTCCGCAGTTGCAGCAGTCGTTCATAGGTTGTATTACGAAGATTCGGCTTTGCATAGTTTTCAAACCAATCCTCGCAGAATGGCTCAAACTTTTCCGCAGTGCCCTGATAGCCCTGCTTGCACGTTTCCTCGAATATCACCGCCTGTCTGTTCAGTTCCTTTTCAATCTGTTTGGGCGACAGCTTGGGATCCGGTTTCCATGTCATCGACCGTAAAACCTGTTTGCCGTGAGCGTCATATCCACAGCTTACGCGGATAGAATAACTGCTGCCGCGCTTCTGAATCATTGCCATAATATCAAACCTCTCGTTTTTTATCACAGCGTATCTATCCGAAATCATTTTACCGCTGAATCAATATTTCGTCAAGATACTGTGAAATAATTTGATTATTTAGCTCCCTGAGATTCAAGATATTTCTGAAAGCTCGCGGCATTGATCAGGATTTTTCCGCAATTGCCCTCGCCGGTTCGCATATACTTCACCTTACGCTGATAAACCAGTTTCCGTATGGTGTGCTCCGATACACCCGGTGCAAGCGCTGCACACTCCTTGATTGTCAGCATACGAATCTGTTGTCTTGCTGTCGGCTCTGCTGATTGTTCATCCGGCTCTGTCTCATACAGCATCTCCAACAGCTCAATAATCTTGTCAAGCACCCTGTTTCTCTGTGAAATCGTCATAACACTTCACCTTTTCAGCAAGCATATGCCTGCTGCCCTTTCTAAATGATGTCATGCGTTCAAATACACGCCGTCAGAGATGAGGGCAAGGCAAAAAATCAATGCGTACTGCCAATCAGGGGGACGAGTGCAGCGGAACGGGAATGCTGTGCAATTTGCGCCGACACGTCAGCAGAAGCAAAGCGAAACAAGGTCAAACTATCAACCAGTCGGAAAAAAGAAGGTCATTTTTTCTTCTTCGCGGCAGTCAGGACGGAAAACCTCTCAGGGCAGCGCATCGCAGAGCTGTAATACTCACATTTGGAGGATATATCCGAAAAGCCCATTTGCTGCATCAGGTCTGTCAGCTCCGCGCCGATATACTGTTCCTCGTAAACCTCGCCTGTTTCTGCATTGACCTCTGCCCGCCCGATTCCGATATGCTTTTCCGTTTCATATCGCTTGGTGACACGGTGCTGCTTTAACGCATCGGTGATCGCAATGCGCGAGTTGCAGGCGAAGGAGGCAGAGTCATGATGGAAGATTACTGCGCCTTCAGCAAGGATCACAAATGCGTGAAATGGGAGGATTA
>JAEEGK010017347.1_pt1 | contig 15714 bp, 9 predicted proteins | sample 8958771 | NCBI WGS metagenome assembly JAEEGK01 (sample SAMN16246547, study PRJNA631951) | gut metagenome | biome: gut microbiome; feature: rumen; material: SC-attached | host: Bos | place: Iran: Karaj | collected 2018-10
CGCGGTAAAGAACGCGACCCTGCAAATCCATCACGGCGTAGTTTTTTTGCATCTTCGCGACCGACTCGGCTAGAACAATCGTAAATTGGAAAGGCCCAGTCATCTTCAGACGGAATCCAGGGAATTCATCAAGGGGCTGTGAACTCGACGAAGATTGCGCCGAGCTGGAGCTCACTTTTACACTAGAGCTCGAAGAGGAAAACTCCGAACTACTCGATTTTGCACGAGAGCTTGAAGATTTAGGAGAAACTTTCTGGCTACTGCTCGACTTCGCGGAGCTACTCGAATCTTCAATAATCTCGGCTCCCTTTGAGCTGCTGGACTTTGCAGAACTGCTAGACAACACACTCGACGAAGACCGTGCCGAACTTGAAGAGGATGCCTCCGAGCTGCTCGATTTTGCGCGGGAACTCGACGACTTGGCAGAACTGGAACTCAATTCTTCGTTTACATCTAAAACGTTCACCGTTATATTCGCAGTGTCAGAGAATCCTCCGCCATCAGAAACACTCACCCTAAACTTAAACGAAGGATTCGTTTCATAATCCAGCTTCATTGGGTCCTTCACAACAATAACATCACCATCGATTTTAAACGGCACGTCTTCAACAATAGAAAAAGTAAGTTTACGGAACTGAGCATTTTTTACATCGGGGTCAGATGCCTGAACGGTTCCCACGACAGTTCCCACTGGAGAATTTTCAGCGACCTCAAAGGTTGCACCAAAAATTACCGGAGGTTCATTTACATCAAGAATCTTTATGGTGCGAACAATGGAATCCGACAATCCATCTTCGTCGGTGACGGTTATTTTCACCGAGTAACTGGAATTCAGTTTTTCATAGTCTAGGTTAAAGCCATCTTTAACTGTAATTACAATTTCCACATTTTCACCCAAGCTCAAAGATGCTGCAAAAAGTTTATCAGCCCCTTTTCCATTCGCATCCGCCAAAGTAACCAGAAGTGTATTTACATTCTTGTCGCTACTCACGGCATATTTATGGACAACCTTTCCTGTCGGTTCGTTTTCCCTAGCATTGATCGTTCCCTCACAATTTTCGTCACTTGCAAGACAAGATATCACAGGTCCAGCCGGAAGAGGGGCATCATCAACGACCAAAGTAAAAGAGCCTTCTCTATTTCCATTCAAAAGTACAGCACCCTCTAAATCATACACCCGTAGCGTCAATGTTTCCGAGCCTTCATTCAAAGCATCGATCATCGCATTTAGATAAATTTTGCTTGTCGGCTTCAAAGCTCCAGCCTTAATTTTCACCGATTCATACGCTGCATCACAAATCGGGAAACTCGGATAAGAAGAGCCTCTATTAAAATCCTGAATGGACGCAACCCCAGCAGGCGTAGACGCGGAACCCTTGACATCATAGCAATACTTAAACGTGACATCCGTCATAGCCTCCTTATTAAGCTTTAGCGGAATTTCGACATTCGAATTACTTTCTGCAATATCTGCACCAGACATGTAAAGAATAGGATCCAACGAAATCGTTGGTGGATCAAACGGAACGTAGCGGACACTTTTTCCATTAAATTCACTACCAACCATCACCTCACTTGCAATAAGCTGACCCGCCAAGACAAGATTTGAGCCTAGCGTCATTGTTCCATGCGTCATAAAGGTTCCCTGAATATGGGAAAAGCTATTCATACTAGGCCACGTCATATCTTGCTTAGAATAAAACAAAAGATTGCCGGCATAATCCTCATTTGAAACGGGAGTTTCCGTCGTAACATTCGTCCATTTGGACTTCGAATAAACGGCCTTTTCGTCTACATAAACCACCTGAACAACAGCATCACTACTTACATCAATACTTTTTGCAAAAATTCGAACAAGCGTCCAGGGCGATTGCATCCGAACATTTAATTTCGCTCCACCACCTAGCATGATGTTTTCTACGGAAAAGTCAACGACGGCCTCTTCTGGAGGAACATCTATTGTGTACGTGGTAGCACTTACATCGATATTTTCTAGAACGATGGTATTCGAAGTTAAGGCAGTGGGATAATCGGGAACTTTTAGATTCGTCAGAACCGCAGGCACCTTGTCGTAACTGCAAGCACCCTTTGTTGCCGCCGTTCCTGTATACAGACTACCGCCAGAGGCCGAAATATCGCTAGAAGCATATTCGTTCACACTTCCCCCGATACAGTAGGTCCCGTAAAACTCATTCCCATTCGGCCCCGCTAAAAAGTTGCCGGTCGTGCGCACAGGTCCTGTAAAATAATCCACGCCGTTACTTAAAACAACATTTCCGCCAACATAGATCGGTCCCGCTAATTTATTTCCGTCGTTCAGAAATGCCAAATCCCCGGAAGCCGTACCAACCGCTCCTAAGGAATCCGAAATGACCGAGCGTCCAAGCGTTATTCCTTCCGTTCCCCAAATCTTGAAGGACATCAGCTTATCCCAATAGATTTGCTGACTATCGGCAGGAACACCCTCAAATTCGAACGGGGCCACGGATGTCGCCGAAGCAAGCCCCGCCATTGCAAGAATCAATCCATAAAAGTATTTCACAAACATCGCAGAGTCCCCTTTCCCTAAATAAACCAATACGCTATGTTAAAGCGACCTTGCCATGTCTTTGGAGAATCAGGCGTATCGCACAAGGGGGTAAGCCCCAATACAAAACGCAAATTGAAATCCAGGAATGACGATCCAATCCGACGCATTACACCTATGCCAGCAACGACATCAAATTCAAATGCCTTCAAGCCGCCGTCCGCCTCGTAGTCTTCGGTTCCAAATTCGTCCGTAATCGTCGACTTGTGTTTCGAATACAAATTAAAAGATACCATCGGGCCCGCTTCTACATATACCAGGGACGGCATCATTAGACGAAGTGCCACGGGAATATCGACATTGAACTGCTGCACGGAATATTCAATTTCCATATCCGTACTTTTGGACATCTTATTTTCATCGCTCAGTTTCACGGTCACGTCAGACTTTCCGGAACCCGATACAAAGGACGCTCCCACATCGGCACGAACCCCGAAATACGGATTGAAAAGGAACAGACCACCGACACCGAGGTCAAAACCAACGCCCCAATAGCTACCGCTAAGATCATCGCCTCCGGTCGCCTTCACAGAGTAATTTTTATTGAATTGTATATTCGCAAGTCCAAACTGGGAATCGTAAAAATCACTGTAAAACGCCCCGATAATGGCCCCACCCCAAATCCATTTCGCTTTTTCTTCGGGTTCTACGGGAACCTCAGCTTTCGGCTCAGCTTCGGGTTCCACCTGAGGCGCAGCCGGAAACATCGCATCCTTGGAAAGTTCATTTTCCAGTTGCTTTTCGGACACCATCAAAAACAGTGCTTGCGCCTTGCCCCTGATTTCAACTTCCAGCTGTTCCACATCGGGACTCTTGGCGGCAAAACTACCGATGAGTTTATTTCCTGCCGTTTCGTAAAGTTCTACCGTAATCGTAAGGTTCGAACCGAAACGTCCGATACGCCCCTGCGCCACGTAGTCCGCTGAAATATTCTTGCCCGTTTCGACAAGGCAGCTCCCTTCGCAATCCTCTATCGCCTTGCCGGGCGGAAGCATCATCTGGATGTTTTCGCGAGTCATGATGACAAAGCCCTTGGAGGCAGGCAGCGCCTTTACCGCCTCAGAACGAAGAACATCCGTAAGGTACTGTTTTTCCTCTAACGAAAGGGCATCTTTGGCAGATATGGTTTCGAGGACCGCAACATGGGTCGCAAACAATAAAGCCGGGAAACAAAAAACGAGGATTGAGACTATCAGCGAGAGCTTTTTCATCTAAGGGGACCTTTCGTATAAAAAAAATCCCTGCGCGAAGCAGGGAGAAATCAACGCTAGTAAAGTTTCTTCATGTCGGTGAGTTCGCCTGCCTTTTCGTGGAAAAGGACCAGCGAGCCGCCCTGCACCTTCTTGAAAATCTTGGTGAGTTTTTCGATGGCATCACGCTCTTCAAAGCCGATTTCGTTGTAGGCGGTTTCGCCAATCACGATACCCACGTTTATCAGGTCGGGGGACTTGCGGCGCAGGTAATTGAGCAAATCTTCGTCATTGTTGAGGATGTCGGTCGCCGTCGGCTTTTCAAGTTCCGCCGGGTCACGGGTGCTTACCAGGAGCGGATACAGGTCGTCGGCAATAATCTGCTTGGAATTCAGGTAGAACGTGTTTCCGACAAACAGGCTGATAGAGTCATTGAGCACCTGACGCACTTCGACAAGGACATCGCTCTGGGAAGACGCTTCCTGGATTTCGAGTTTAGACGGACCGCAGGCCATGAGGGCGAGCGAGACGACGGACAGAATAGCAAGGGCCAGCTTTTTCATATTTTCACCTCTTTTATAGGTTGTAGAAAACCTTTTTCCTTAATATAATATTTATTTGTTCAAAATGCGAAGGGCACGTTCAATTAATTCGGGTTTTAGGTCGAAAATCCGGCTTAGGGTCTCGACCCTGACGGAATCCTCTATTTTTTCCATACGGGAGCCGTTCGCATCGCGGGTCACCAAATTTCCCTTTTGATAGTAGTACTGCACACCCCGTTCACGATCGAGGCGGTTGAGCACCGGGTACGTCATCATTTCGCGGTAGAAGCTTTCGTTCCAATGCTGCTTGAATTCTTCGACGGATACGCCTTCGACAGGGTATTCAAAGCGGAGTTTCATCGGGGATCCCGCACCGCCCGTCCATAAGGCCATACTTTCTGCGTTCGGGCGGTCCAGCCTTACCGTATTCGGGACCAGCGGAAAGAAGGCTGTGCCCGCCCCCTGCGGGGGCGGGAGCGGGATCGGCAGCGGATCAAAAATCAGATAGCCGGGATCGAAGAGGTATTCTGTAGACTGTGGGGCTAATGCTAGCGATGACAGCGACAACGCATCCGGATCAGGGAGTATAAGGGCGCAGTGGATATTCCTTTCTTTACGCTTGTGGCCCATCACCAAGCGCGGGGAAAGCCCCATATCCTTGAACACCTGATAAAGATGCCAAGTCATGCTAAAGCACGTGCCACCGCCCATCCAGGCATCGACATCGTTCTGAAAACTGTCGTCAAGCTTTTGCGCAGCCGAGGAACTCCCCGTCGATTCGAGACGGATAATCTTCGTCAGGTTCTCGTAGGTGACTTTAGACAACCTATCGCAAATGTCCTGGATTTTTTTCCACATATCAGGAGTCATGACTACAATTTAGAAATAAGATGGAGATCCCCGCCTTCGCGGGGATGACAATCCTACAACAACATCATCAGACCGTCGATACCTAGGACCGTCAGGCAGGCAACCACGGCAACCCCCACCAATCCAAGACCGAATACCGACGCCACGACAGCTGTCAACAGGGCACACGCTCCCGAAAACTTACTGTCGGTCGCATAGAAAATCGCAGGGACCGTCATCGCGGCAAGGACGGTGTAAGGGACGTATGCCAAAAAAGAGCGCCAAAAACGGCTCTTGATCTTACCCTTGAGCAAGACAAACGGGACGGCACGCAGCAGATACGTCATCCCCGCCATTACCAGGAGAAACAAGAAATAATCTCTCAGGTGCATGCATCCTCCTGAGTCTGATCATCCTTAACCGGAAAGAGTGCTGCGGCCACAAGCGATGCCACCAACGCACAAATGATGATCGCAAAGCCAACCGTTACACCACTCAATGCAGGAACATACTTGAACGCAAGGCTACATGCAACGGCAATCAGAACCGCCACCAACGTGGGCACATGCACTTTCATCTGCGGAACAACAATCGCCACAAACATGCCATAAAGGGCGACTCCCAGCGCATTCGTAATAACCGTAGGCAAAATCTCGCCACAGATGGCACCAAGCATAGTCCCCGAAGACCAGCCGATATAAGGAAGAACCATAAGCCCTGCAAAATAACGTGCCGTTACAGGTTCGCTCTGGCTTACGGCTAGCGCATAAATTTCATCGGTGATTCCCGTTGCCAAAAGCATGCGCTTAAACGTTCCAAACGAAGGGGCAACCTTTTGCGACAACGAAATTGCCATCAGGCTATAACGCAGGTTGATAAAGAACGTGGCGAGCGCCATTTCGATAAAGGTGCCCGCAGCCTCGGACATAATCTGAAGACCCGCAAACTGCCCTGCCGAAGTCAAGTTCGTCATCGAAATGAACGTCACCAACGGCCACGAAAGCAGCTTGGAACCCGCAATTCCGAACGAAAACGAAACTGCAAAGTAGCCAAGACCGATCGGAAGGCCGTCTTTTACACCATTTGAAAACTTCATGCGTCCAAATATAGAAATTTCTCAGACAAATTTTATGCAAATATGCAAATTTATGCAAAACTGAATTCGATATTACACGCATTACATAAAATGCCCTAGGCATCCCTAGGGCAAGACTGTACCTTGTAATTTCTGCTAACGCTCTCGCGTAGAAGCGTTACTACCGGATTGAAATTCGACATGTTACATTCACAGAATGCGAACGAACGCGCACGATGTAATTTCCCTGGCGGAGACTTTCCAGAAGAACCGTCCCCTTGACCTGTTTGAAACTTGCCACCGGACGGCCCTGCATATCGAACACATCAACCTGCACATTGTCTACACCTTCAATCTGCAACATACGACCAGAAACCGTAAGCGTCACCGGATTCATACGGGCGTCGACAGTCGTTGTCCATTCTTCGCTACTGGAGGAGAATTCCTCACTGCTAGAGGACATCTCTTCGCTGCTAGAAGATGTTTCATCCTTCGACGAGGAACTTGCCACGCTGCTAGAAGACTTTGCAGAACTGGAGCTGGATTTCGCAGAACTCGAAGAAGACTTTTCGCTGCTAGAAGAAACCTTATGGGAGCTGCTACTGGATTTTTCAGAACTGCTAGAAGCTTCGGAGCTAGACGATTTCTCGCTACTGGAGGATGCCTCGGAGCTACTAGAGATTTCAGAACTCGACGATTCAACACTACTTGAGGATTCTTCTTCACTTGAGCTAGAGTTTTCTTCGCTCGAAGAGGATTCTTCGCTGCTAGAAGACGTTTCTTCACTCGACGAGGAACTGACCTCGCTGCTGGAGGATTCAACCACCGTAATCCGGCCACTAGCAGTAATATCTTCATCGATACCATCCACATCGATGGTAAAGACATATTCCTGCGCCGCAGCGTTCACATTCACCTTTCCAAAAATCTTGAAGAGTTTCGCTTCGTTATCCAGCACACCCGTAAGACCGGAAGGAAGATCGTTCGCCTCGACTTTCTTCGCATAATCAAACCTATAGACAATCGGCTCAATCGAATCGCCCGCAACCACGGTTTGCACGGAATCGCCTTCCACAAGTTCAAAGACGGTCGGCGTAGGCTTGTGCTTCACTACGATTTTCGCCGTTGCAACGGAATCGTTATCCATGCCGAAAACCTTCACCGTAACCGTGTATTCGCCATCGCTGAGGTTTTCGCTCACAGCACCGGCAAACGTCATCGTCTCTGTCTTTTTATCCTTCAGCATATTAATCGACCCTACCGGGAGTCCCGAAACTGCCACGGAATCCATATTCGCATACTTGAACACGATAGGCTTGATGGAATCCCCTGCAGTCACCACCTGGGAGTCATTACGAACCACCACCACGGACGTTTCCGCAGACTTATGCATCACCGTAATCTTACCGAACAGCTTGATTTCCTCAAACTTGATGTCCGAATCAATACCGTTTGCCTTCGCCGAGTACTCGTACACATAATCGCCCACGGTATCGGGAACAGCGAAACGGATCGTAATGGTCTTTGCGTCTTTGTCTTCTTCGGAAAAACCTAGGGGGAAACCATTATGCGCTATAACAAAGGCTCCCATATTTTCGTAATGGTATACAATCGGCTCGATCGAATCTCCAGCCATTACCACCTGTTCGTTATTGCCGCTCACTAGTTCAAACACAAGCGGTCTCGCCTTGCGCTTCACCTTGATGACCGAAGTCACAACGAAACTCGTATCGGGGCCTTCCACCGTCACGGAAAGCTCATAATCCTTCACCTCAGATCCCTCAGGAATGCAGCCCGACAACGTATAAGTCTTCGCCTCAGCATCGCGAGACGAATTCACGCCCTTCACAAGAGTCGCACTGGTGCTGGTTATGTTTTCGTAACGGTATACAATCGGATCGATGCAGTCGCCCACCGTCACCAATTGTACCGCATTGTTGCTTGTAAGTTCAAAAACCGTCGGCAAGCGCTTATGATTCACCACAATCTTCGCCGTCACAGCGGAATCGTTATCCTTGCCGAAGACCTTCACCGTAACCGTGTATTCGCCGTCACGGAGGGTTTCGTCTACAGCACCGGCAAGAGTAAGCGTCTGGGCATCTTTATCCTTCAGCAAATCAATTGACCCTACCGGGAGCCCCAAGACCGCCACGGAATCCATGTTCGCATACTTGAACACAATCGGCTTGATGGAATCACCCGCCGTCACCACCTGGGAGTCATTACTTACCACTTCCACAGATGTTTCCACGGGCAAATGATTCACGACAATCTTCGCCGTTGCAGCAGAATCGTTATCTGCACCGAAGACCTCCACCGTAACCGTATATTCACCGTCGGCAAGGGATTCATCTACGGCACCGGCAAGCGTAAACGTCTGGGCACCTATATCTCGAATCCATCGTATCGTCCCCTTCGGAACGCCCACAACCGCAATGGAATCAATGTTTGCATACTTGAACAAGATTGGCTTGATGGAATCACCCGCCTTTACGGTCTGCGAGGCATTGTCAAGCACCACCACGGATGTTTCCACAATCTTATGCTTTACAGTAATCTTCACCGTCGCAACGGAGTCGTTGTCCACACCGAAGACCTTCACCGCAACCGTGTATTCGCCATCACGGAGGGATTCATCTACGGCACCGGCAAGAGTAAGCGTCTGGGCTTCCTTATCCGTCAGCAACTTAATCGACCCGACCGGGAGTCCCGAAACTGCCACGGAATCCATGTATGCATACTTGAACACGATCGGCTTGATGGAATCGCCCGCCTTCACTGTCTGCGAGGCATTGTCAAGCAGTTTCACGGATGTTTCCACGTGTTTATGCTTTACGGTAATGGTTCCTGTCACCACCGCACTGGTATCGGGTCCCATTACTGTAATACTATAAGTGTATGTGCTGTCCTTCAGAGATTCATCAACCGTACCAATAATCTTAAGGATATTTGAGTCATCGTCTACAGAAAATTCTAAGCCTAGCGGCAAGCTCGAGCGCTCCATGCTCATTCCCCCGACGCGCCTGAAATAGTACACAATCGGTTCAATGGAATTTCCTGCTGTCACCGTCTGTTCATCAGCCCCTTCAACAAGTTCAAAAATCATCGGTAAAGGCTTATGCTTTACTTTAATCGTCGCCGTCGCAGAGGAATCGTTGTCTGTACCAAAAACCTTTACCGTAACAGAGTAGTCGCCATCGTCAACGTTTTCGTCTACGGCACCAGCGAGCGTGAACGTCTGCGTATTTTCATCTTGCAGCAACTTAATCGACCCGACCGGAACCTCACCCGAAACCGCTACGGAATCTATGTTCGCATACTTAAACACCACCGGCTTGATAGAATCGCCCGCCTTCACGGTCTGCGTGGCGTTACTTTCTACCACCACAGAAGTTTCCATGGGCTTATGTTTCACGATAATAGATCCCGTCACCACCGAATCGGATTCTTCACCTGTCACGGTAATGCTGTAAGTGTACGTACCGTCTTTCAGCCCTTCATCGAGGGTTCCGCTAATTGTATAAGTCATCGCCTTCGAATCCAACGAATGCTCCAATCCTCGAGCCAACTTCGATATGTGAGTACGCGTTATATTATCGAAACGGTAGACAATCGGCTCAATCGTTTCACCCGCTGTCGCCGTCTGCGGGACATTGCCGCTCGTGAGTTCAAAAACAATGGATTTCGAATCGGTATTCGAAGAAGCGGCAATCTTTATTTCATGCGTACTTACAAAGGTATAGTAGGAATTATCTGGATCTTGAATGGTAAGCCCGATAACGCCGTCTTGAATGCGAGACGGCAAAACTCCATCTTCCATCCATTCCTTGTAGTCGTCATTGCCTGCTCCGCCAACGCCATAGCCGTCATCGGCGATAATTTTCTTTCCACCCATCGCAGCGCTTGCAGCGGCCCAGGTCACTTCATTGTTGTTGTCGTTACGGATTCGGATCGAGTCTCCCTGGGTGCGACCTCCCGAAGTAAACAGGTAGTCAATCTTGCTCTTATCAAAATGGCTGTACCAAGTCTTGAGATTTTCATTCAACCACGGAGAAATATCCACCGCGATCTTTGCATTCGGCAGGGCGGACTTAATGGTCTTCACAATATCGTTGAAATAAGATCCGGCTAGAGACTCATCTGGAATGCCGCCGTTTTCTTGCTTAAAGCGGTCATCACGTTCATCGCCCGAAACGGAATACTGGAAAAAGTCGGGTTCAATCAGCCAAATGGTCGTCCCTACAGTTCCATCTTTTTCAAAATCTTTCGCCACCCCCTGTGCATACGAGCTATATCGTGCAATGATTTCATCCCAGTGATCGCGAATCATCTGCGCACCATGCGTACAATGGTTCGGACTGCCCACATCGCAATCAGACAAATAGGAGCCATTTACTTTCTGGTCCTTGTCGAACTCCGCAATCACGTATGCATAGAACACCGGTGTAAGGTTATGCTCCTTACAGGCCTTGACCATGGCGCCTTCCCAATACTCGTTGTATTTTTCATTGTCGCCAACCCAGATGGCCAAATGTGAAAGTTTCTTATTGGAAACGTCAAGTCCCGATTTCCACTGCTGCCCGAAATTGAAATGACTTTCGTCAAAGGCGGCAAAAGCCACCGACGTCAAGAAAAGAGCAAGAGCAATACTCAGAATTTTTCTCATATTCACCTCCAAGGACTCCATATCCAGGATATCAAACCATAAATTAAAAATTTTTGGCGCTACCCGTTCCTAAAAACAAAAAAAGCCAGGCAATTTACGCCTGACTTTTCTTTCATCAATATTTCGACTTACTTAATCGACACGCGACGGGTAAGGTTCGTGGAACCCGAACGCACACGTACGATGTAGTTTCCTTGACGGAGCTTTTCCAGGCTTACGGAACCGGCAACCTGCCTAAAGCTTGCCACCGGGCTGCCCTGCATATCGAATACTTCGACCTGAACCACATCGGCACCCGTAATTTGCAGCATACGGCCTGTAATGGAAACCTTGAGCGGATTTACCGCATAAGCCTGCACGAAGGTCGTATGTTCTTCGGAACTGCTGGAGTTAACCTCAGCCTCGCTGCTGGAGGAATTTTCGGTTGTCGAGGAACTGCTTCCCGCAGCCGTCACGTTAAGCTTGATTTCGTACTTTTGACCGTTGATGGTCAAGTTTTCGGTCAGCACAGAGCCAACCTCGAAGTGGGTCGGAATAGTAGTAGACGGAACCACAATTTCACTGCCAGTCTGATTGAAAGACAAGAAATAGCAATTATAGGATTCACGATTAAACGTCTGCACGTTCTTGAAGGTCACCGATTCAAAGCTACCGCCCGGAACAACGGTCTGTTCCAAAGAACCGCTCACAACTACGGAGCCGTCCTGGCTGTTCGAAGACTTTGCAGAACTGGAGGATTCAACCGAGCTGCTGCTCTTTGCGGAACTGCTAGATGCTACAGAAGAGCTGGAAGAGGCAATGGAGCTGCTCGACGCAATGCTGGAGGAAGACTTTTCGGAACTAGAAGATGCGACCGAGCTACTGCTCCTTGCAGAACTGCTTGAAGAAGCAGGCTTCACGGGTTCAATCGAAAGTCCGTTGCAACGAACATCGTCGATATAGAGGTAATCGTACTTCGGCTGAGTCAAGCCCTTTTCATCGCCCTTGACTTCCCAAGTAAACTTGTTGATATTCTTCTTGTAGTCGGAAAGGTTCACATGAGTCTTCTTATCGCCCCAATCGGATTGGGCAAGGTCATCGAATTCCAAAGTCACCTTTTTCCATTCACTAGAGTACGACTTTTCAATCAGATGATAGTTGTAGTTTTCAATCGTGGAAAGTTCCACCTTGAAATTATGCGTTGCACCCTTGTACCTATAAGATATCGTCTTGCAAGCACTCAAATCGTAATCACTTTCATCGGCGTTCAGCTTAATGCCAAGTGCTACGTACGGAGCGTATTTATTTTCTCCCTTATCAAGAACAATACCTGTCATAGCGGCCATATAGGAAGATCCATTATCGGCATCAATGACAACGTCATAGCCCTTTTCACCATCAACCACAAAAGTCTTGTTTGAAATCGTCGATTTACCATCATCGTTAGCATCGTTGTAGGCATACCAAACGCCACCAGTATAGGCAAGAGAATCGCCGTCTTCGAAATCATCAATAAAGTCGGTGGTACCATCGGCATTGGAGCTGCTAGATACCTCGGTACTGGAACTAGAGGCGGGAACATTGGAGCATGCCGTATAGGTAGAGGCGCCGGCCAGGTAGCCTTTCACTAAACGTCCCGAATCGGTATAGCCAAAGGTACTCGATGTGCTTGCGCTTGTAAATGCAGCCGTTGTTTCTCCAATCTTCGATGCAGACCAGTTCGCCCAGGAAAGCTTATACTTATCCATCCAAGCCTGCCACGTGTTATTCGCATCTTCAGGAACGTAGCCACCACCATCAGCTGTGCCAGTACCCCATTCGGAAACAAATACGGAATATCCATTGTTCATCGCAGCAAGAGCATTTCGCCCTTCCGTATCTGTGGAATGCGATGCCGCATAGTAATGGAAGGTATAGGCAACATTGTCGTCATTAATCGCTGTTTCCGGCGTAACAACATTCGGATACTGGTCAAAGTAAGGCGTACCTACAAGCACCAGATTATCGGAATACTGACGAATAGCGGCGATCACCGTTTCTGCATAGGTCTTGATTGTCGGCCAATAACTGCGAGCCGCATCTTCACCCCAGCTACCCTTAGGTTCGTTATAGATTTCGAAAATTACGTTATTCTTGTCACCATAGGTCTGGGCGGCCCAACTAAAGAATTCTTTAGCCTGGCTCGTCTGGTTTTCAGCCTGATGGGAATGCCAGTCAATAATCACGTAGATGTCATTTGCGATTGCCGCTTCCACCACGGTTTTCAACATCTTTTTCTGATTTTCGGCACCACCGCTAAGGTAACCTCTGTTTCGGTCCCAATCCTCGCTAATGCCCATCGGGAAACGAATGATTTCGATTTTCATTTCGCTCACCATCGTATTGATGGCAGATTCCGTAAAGAAATCCGTAGAAGCGGCTTCACCCGAGCTCCAGTAGAGACTCATTCCCTTCACCTGGACTTCGTTGCCAGAAGTGCTGTAAGTAGGACAGGAACCATAAATGCGTCCCTTGCCGTCTGCATTCTTACCAGCCTGCAGCTGACCGTACTGGCTCACCGGACCCACGCGGCCAAAAGAAAGTGAAACAAGACCTGCGGCGAGAACGCCCAGGCCAGCGACTTTGATGCTATTCGAAATTTTCATACATCCTCTTTTTACACCAATCTCCAAAAGGCAAATTTAGTTAAAAGGGTGCAATTTTCCACGTGTTAAAATGCACACAAAAAACATAAGTGTATACGAGTGTACACATGGAAGTAAACAAAAAATTAAAAATGATAAATCATCCTGGATTCCCTCCCCTATCGCGCTACGCACTCCAGGGTCGAGGATGACTATCCCTCAAAAAAAAGAAGCCCGGACTAAAGCCGGGCAACAAAAGACGCGAATGAACGAAACGAACTAGTTTTCGTTGTTGTGCATTTCCATCTGTTCGCGGTCCATCGTGTGCTGCAAGTATTCCTTGAAGTCACGGTCGATGTTCACACCGTCGAGGTCAATGTCGTCGTTTTCCAACACGAACACGGCGCTCGGGTTATCGAGCCAGCCGACCACGTCCACCTGGTCGAGTTTCATGGACTTGTCACCAGCGGCCTGTGCAACGTATTCCACCTTGGACTTCTGAACCCAGCCCTGTCCGCAAGGACCCTTCACGAGCACTTCGGTGTCGCCGTCCTTCAGGATGGTAAGTTCATCATTGAAGCCTGCGGTACAGACGACGGAACCACCATCTTTTTCCTTGGTCAGGTCCACGTCACCCAGCTTGGATTTCACTTTTTTGCCGGCACCGAAGGAGACGCCAACCAACAGAGCGAGAGCAATAAAGAGCACCTTTTTCATATCTTTCCTCAGAAACAGGTTAAAACTTAACAATGCAAGTAGGAATATACCTTTTATTTTTGACTTTCGTCAGATTTTCTTTTAAATTTTTGCGATATGAAGAAGATTTTACTTATTTTGGCCGTCATTTTGGCACTTTTGGGCACCTTTTTGGCCTTCAACCTCAAATCCAGGATGGAATCTCGGGCTGAAAACAGCCAAACCGTGCTTCTGGAAATCCCCAAAGGCAGTTCCCCCGCCAAAGTTTTCCAGATTCTAAGACAGAACGGAATCTGGACCGACGACCTCGCCTTCCGGTTGACGATGAAACGACTCAACCCGAACCTCAAGGCCGGCTGGTTCGAAATTCCCGCAGGACTTACCCTCCCGCAGGTACTCTCGATTATCGAGTCGGGCAAGGTTGCCGTTCGCCGAGTCACCATTCCCGAAGGCCGAGCCTCGTGGGAAATGCCCGCCTATATAAAGAAGGCCTACCCGGAACTGAGCGAGGACCGCTGGAACAAGCTCGTCCAAGACCCGAAGTTCGCCCGTTCGCTTGGAATCGAAGCCAATTCGCTGGAAGGCTACCTGCTCCCCGACACCTACCCCTTCCCGATTGACGCCGACGAAGAAACCATATTGAAGCAGATGGTGGCCGCGAATCTGAAGGTCCGCGACGAAATGCAGAAGAAGTCCGGTTCCATGTGGAATACGCTCGGCAGCTGGCACAAGGTGCTGACCCTTGCAAGTGTTGTCGAAGAAGAGACGGGAATCCCCGAAGAACGTCCGCTGATCGCAGGAGTGTTCCACAACAGGCTCCGCATCGGAATGCCGCTCGGGGCAGACCCCACGGTGCGGTTCATCTTTAGGAACCTAACCGGGCCCATCTACAAGAGCCAGCTCAACAGCGACAACCCCTACAACACCCGCAAGTTCAAGGGGCTGATGCCGGGGCCGATTTCGAATCCTGGCCGCAAGGCAATCGAGGCGGCGCTATTCCCCGCGAAGACCGAGGCGCTTTACTTTGTTGCAAAAGACGACGGGAGCATGACGCATTTCTTTAGCAAGAACCTCTCCGACCACAACAAGTACAAGGACGTCGCCGCGAAGAACCGCGGAGAGTAGTCGCCCTGGACCCCCTTCGCTTCGCTCCGCTCTGAGGATGACACAACTACATACGTCATCCTGGAACGAACATCGTGAGTGACGGGATCCAGAGTGGATGCGTTGGCGAAACTGCACACAGCCGTATACAAAAAGTATTCTTTTTGCCTCTAGCTTTTTGCTAGGGGCATTTCTAAAATTGGCAGCGTATGCAGGTGCAAGTCAAGGACCGTTCCCTTTTAAGCCTCTCGTGGCCGCTATTCATCACCTTCGGGATTGCCACATGCCAGCCGATGATGGACAGCTGGTTTCTGTCGCGGACGTCAGAGTCGGCGGCGGCGGGCGTGGGGGCATTGATGCCCGTTCTCGGGGCACTTTTCATGGCCATCAACGCCTTCGCCC
>JAEEGK010017348.1_pt1 | contig 15713 bp, 13 predicted proteins | sample 8958771 | NCBI WGS metagenome assembly JAEEGK01 (sample SAMN16246547, study PRJNA631951) | gut metagenome | biome: gut microbiome; feature: rumen; material: SC-attached | host: Bos | place: Iran: Karaj | collected 2018-10
AATATATACATTAATAAAATAATAAAATTTATTTAATTATATTTTACATATTTATGATAAATTATATAATTTTTTAATATCTTATATTTTTAATTCACTCAACAAACAATAATTATGTTAAAATAAGCAATTATATAATAATTATTCATCTTCGAAGAAAGGTACAATTTCTTCGAAATATTCAACAATATTATATAAAACATGTTCTTCTCTAAATTCAGCAAAAGTAACTTTTCCTTCTTCCATTAATTTTCTAAGTCCAATATTATCATTCTTATAGAAATCACTTTCTTCCAAGGGTACAATTTCTCTTCCTTCTTTATCATAAAATTGGAACCAGCTACTATCTCTAGGAGTTATAACTGAATCTTGATGGCTTTTAATAATCTTAACTTTTTCAAGGCTTGAAAATCTTCTATATATTTCCATATCTTTTTCTTCATTTTCGTTGTTTAACATTTTCAAAAATACATTCTTCTTTTGATAGGTTTCTTGGTCATATCTATATTTAATATATCCACAAGGAGCACATATATTAATAAAATTATAAGCAGTAGGGGCAGTAATATTATTCAAAAAGTCACAGACAACTCCACAAGTTAATTTAGGTATACTCCCAATCCCCATTTGTGGTCCATCAAATGACATATATTTAACTACTTGTCCTTTCATATCACATTTTTCGATAATATATCTTCCTATTAAAGTTCCTTGAGAAATTCCTAAAACATTAAATTTACCTTGGAATTTAGGATTTTTTTTTATTTGTTCGCAGGCGTATTCAACTTGTTTCATAATTGGCATGAAAACTGAATCCATGTAACCATTACCTACTTCTATACATTCGACATGAACACCAAGATCACGTCTGAGGTCATTCACTAACATAGAAGTGTTTTTCATTTGGCAAGTATCTACTATTCCATGGAAAACTGCTATGGGATATATACTATGGACTATTGAAAAGCAAAGGGAAAGGAATAAGAATTTTGAAAGTGTTTTCATTTTTTTATTTATTTTTATTAATTAAAAAATATTTATTTTATTAATTGTAATTCTTATATAGTTTTTATAATTGTTTAAAAAATGATTGAAAAAGTTTTATAATTTAATATAATAAATAACTAATAAAAACAAGTAATTTAAAAAATAATATTAAAATTCATTTAAAATTTGTTCTACTTTTTTATGTAATTCTTTAACCCCACTATCTTCAATATCATCATTATTACTAATATCTTTTTTTTCAACATTACTTTTTTCATTTTCTAAAACACAATAAGACTCAATAACAGGAAATTCTGCTTCTAAAGAAGCATTTATTGAAATATTATTACTTTTTATTGGCCTAAGAGTAGTATTAATATCATTCATAGATTGTAAATTTTCAACTATATTATTTAAAGTTTGTTCTTTAAAATTTTCATTATCTTCTTTTATATTTATTGTACTTTCATTATTAAAATTTACTTTTTCAAACTTACTGTAATTATTATTAATATTATTATTAATGTTATTAATATTATTATTAATATTATTATTAATATTTTTTTCATTATTAATATGATTATTATCATTATTATTATTTTGAATACTATTATTTCTTTTAATGTTATTTTGATTAGTTAATTTTTCATATTTTCTTTTAATTTCTTCTAATTTATTTAAATTTATTTTATTTGTATTTGAAGTATCATTATATAAATTTCCTTCTTCATCAATAAAATTAAAATTATGATTATTTCTTTTTTGTGTTTTACTTGGTGTTTTAGCTTTATTCCTTGCTTTAGCAACAATATATATTTTTTTCTTATTTTCATTATTTGATTTAGTATTTTCTTCATATAATACTTTCGAAGAAGTAGGAGGAGTTTTTTTATAAATATTTTGGCTTTTATTTTCAATTTGTTTCATATAAATTCTTTTATTTGGATTTTGTTGTGAAGGTGGTTTTGTATTATTTGAAATTACAGTTCCAAAACCGTTATTTAAATTATTAAAAGTAGAATTCGTTAAACTTAATTTATTTACTTTTCCTTGTAAAATTTTATTATTCATTGATAATAAATTAATTTTATTTTCTTTATTTTCCATTTCTTTTTTTAAATTTTTAATTTCATTTTGTAAAGAAATAATATCATTTGTATTTGATTCATTCTTTTGATTATTTTGTTTTAATTTTGCTATTTCTTTTTTATGAGTATTAATAGCACTTGTTAATTTTGCAGTATATTCAATATTTTCTTGAATTGTTTTTTCTTTATCTTTTAATTGTTGAGAAATATCTTTAACATGATTTGATAATTGACTAACTTCAGTTTCTTGTTTGATTATAACTTCTTCTAATTCTTTTTTTTCTTCTTCTAAATTTGAAATATTTTTTTTTAATATTTTTATTATTTCTTCATATTTTTTTGTATTTTCATTAATATGATTTGAATTGTCTTTTTTATGTTTTAATTGACTATTTTCTTTTAATAATTCTGATATTTTATTATTATTAAATTCTTTTTCTTCTGTCAAATTACTTATAGTTCCATTTAAAAGTTCTAATTCTGATTTTAATTCTGAAATTTCTAATAAGTAATTGGATATTTTTAAATTCATTTTTTCTTCTTTTTCTTTTGTTTTTTCTTTCATTTTTGAAATTATTTCTTCTTGTTCTTTTAATTTTTTACTCATTTCATTTTCATTATTGTCATTAATATTTTTTTCATATATTATTTCTTCTTCTTGATTTGAACTATTTTCATCTGACTAAAATGAAAATTATTATAAAATATATTTCTTACCATTTTTAATTAAATTTCATATAATATATAAATCATTTAAAATTTTAATTCATTTAAGAACAATTAAGTATTAAAAAATAATTCAAGATTGAATATTTAATTAAAAATACAATTTTATAAATAATGAAAATGATCCTTTCCCTTTTAATTCAAATTTTAATGTTTTGAAATGAATTAATTTAAAATCAATGAAACATTCAAAAAAAATTTTTAAAAAAATCTGAAAAAAACTTAATAAATAATAAAAATTCTGATAAATTTTTTTTAAAATTGACTATTCTCAAAAAAAATAAATAAGAATCAAAGCATTAATTCATAAGAGCATCAACTTTAAATTCTTCTCCACTTTCATAAACAACAGCAGTACCTTTATCAGTATTAACACAATAAACATTAGAAGTACCTTGTCCTAAAACATCATTAAAGAATTTTTGAACTTTAAAAATACCATTAACTCCTAAATAACTACTAACTGCAGTACTTATTTTAATTTCTTTTCCAGTATCATTAAAAGCATTATTAGAACAATCAATTGTAACTACATCACCTAAACTTAATTGAGGTTGATCACCTAAAGGTTTATAAACAGTACTTGTAAATAATTTTATATTTGATTTATCTTTAAAGTGTCTTGCAGCAAATAATAATTTATAATTTGTTCCATTTACTAATTGACTATAAATTTCTAATGGAAATAAATCGTATTCATCGTTTGTTTGTTGTGTTATTTTTGTTTCTGACATTTGACGAGCTGAGTTTATATATATGTCATTCATTTCAAATGAGAGACGAGTCCAACTTCCTAGCATTTTTTTTTAAATAGTTATTTTTTTTTTTTTTGGGTTTTGTATGTGTGAATCAAATTATTAGCTTTTTTTTTTCGTTTTTTTTTATTCATTGATTAATTATTTTGTTTATTTGGAATTTTTAAATTATAAAATATAAATGATTTTAATTCTTTTATATTTAATATTTATTTTCATTCAAGGAAATAATTATCATGCAAATCTATTAGGAACTGGCACTTATATTAAAGCAGTAGGGAATATAGGGGACAATATTGTTTTATATTATCCAAATAAAATAGCAATTTATTCCTCTAATATGTTAAATGAAATATTATTTACAGGAAATGATTACCAATCTAAAATTAATATTTGTCAAGTAACAGACACATCTATTATTGTTGTTGATAACAAAAAAATTGATGAATATGAAATATATGATGAAGATATATTGTCCTCCACTTATAATAATGCTCAAGAAGCAAATGAATTTGTGTTTTCATGTATTAAAGAGAAGTATTATATCTTAGCATATTTAAATAGTGCCCAAATGTTATCTATCAATAAAATAGATTTGATTACTTATTCTTCAAAAAATAATGAAATAGATTTAAATTCCTTAATATATGATAATAAAATAAGCTGTACAGCATTAATTAATTATATTATATGCTTTTATATTAACAACAATGATAGAAATAAAACAAATTATATATTATATGATTTATCTTTAACTCAAATAAAAATAGGTGATTTAAAACAAGGAAATAATGAAAATAATGGACCTTATATGATTGAACCAAAAGGAAATTGTAATACGTTGCAAGTAGAATCTGTGAGAATAAAAGATAATTCATTTTTATTAGGTATTTTAAAGAATCAAGGAAATAATTTTTTATATGCAGTGACTGCATATGCAGATAATACAGATATTCATAAATTATCAACAAAATCTGTCGATGGAAATTTTGCTTCAACTTTTTATTGTGAAGATTCAACAATATCAATTGCAGCATTGACTGAATATAGATATGCAACATTATGTAAATCATCTAGTGGAAATTCTCATTTATTATCTATTATTACAATTGAAGGAGAATTAATGATAGATAACACTCATTTAAAAAATAAAGAAATTCCATATATGACTGATCAAGTACATTTAGTTTCTGTTGATTCAATAGGATTAGGTATTTTTTATAGAGATAATAATGATGTTAAATTTATTATGCCTGAATATCCAATTTGTGAAGATATTACACTTCCTGATAATTCATATTCAAAAATAAGTTTAGACTCAGAATATTCATTTAGTTTCAATAATAAAATATTTAGAGATATTTTTTCGACATTAGCAAGTGATGATGACAATAATTTTTTAATAAGTGTATTACCATATGATTATACAAACACTTCTCATAATTCAGTAAAAATATATCATGGCAATGATTTAATTCCTGCAGATATATCAATGATTCAAAAAAAATATTTACCTACAAATTGGAAATTAAATTCAGGTAAAATTATTGGAGAATTTCATTATACATATCAAGTATATTATTCTTCATCATCATTAGGAGTGAAAAAATGTTATTTAAATATAACAGTGTCATGTTCAGAAGGATGTTTACAATGTTCTGTAGATTCAACAAGAAAAGAATCAACTTGTAATGTATGTGATACATCAAATAAATATCATTTATTTGTTCCTGGAAAAACTCCAATTTTAGTTTGTAAGAAAAATACAACTGATATAACCGGATATTATTTAACTGAAGATAATGAGAATGGTGAATTTAAAGAATGTGATGAAGCTTGTGCAAAATGCTATGGACCATATAATACAAATTGTATGATCACTGATATTTGTATTAATAATACATGTTGTAATTCTAATTATTATGCTCTTGAAGATAAAAAAAATGAATGTTATCAAAATGCTCCTAATGGTTATTATAAGAGTGAAAGTGAAAATATATTTAAAAAATGTGCTGATTATTGTAAAACATGTAATTTAAAATCTAATGATGAGCCAATTTGTATTACTTGTAATACTGTTAATCAATATTATCCTCTTCAAAAATATAATTTTGTCCTATGTTATAAAAAGAATGAAAAACCAATAGGTTATTATTTTGATGAACAGGATCTATCATATAAAAAATGTAGTAATGCTTGTGAAAGTTGTTCAAATATTCAAAGTAATTCAAATACAAATTGTATAGACTGTAAAACAGATTATTATGAAGATCCTAGAGTTAGTTCTGAAAATAATAAAAATTGTGTGAGTAGTTCTCAAGAAATTGATAATTATTATTTTGATAATACATTAAAAAAATTTTTAATATGTCCTGATAAATGTTTAAAATGTTCTGTGGAATCACTTTCAAAAAATGGTGGAAAATGTTTACAATGTAATATTGATGCTGGATATTATCCTTTATTTAATAATTCAGGTTATTTAACTTGTATAACTGAAGTTAATAAACCTGATGGTACTTATTTAGATATAAATCAGAAAATTATTTTACAATGTTATCAAGCTTGTGAAACATGTACAATAAATGGAACATCTAGTCAGACAAATTGTTTAGAATGTAAAACTTCCAAAAATTTTGTTGAATTTTCTACAGATCCAATAACAAATTTTAAACATTGTATTATTAATTGTGAGAAAAATTTTTATATATTTTATAATCAATATAAATGTTGTGATACATGCCCTCCTTCTTATCCTTATTTAGATTTATCTAAAAAACAATGTTTTGATGAATGTCCTAATTATATTTATAATAATATGTGTTATGATAAATGTCCAGATAATACTAAAATAATGAAAGGAAATATTTGTTTTGATGATGATCAATGTATGAGTTCTTATTCTACTTTAAATGTTTTAAAAGAAAGTCTTTCTTCAATTTATTATGATTCTTTAATTAAAGATTATTTAAATGAATATTCTTATACTAATAATCATATTTCTTTTATTGAAAGTGAATTAGATGAATATGTTATTTCTATTTATCAAAATGAAGAATGTACTAATGGTGAAAATGAAAAAAATTTAATTATGTTAGATTTAGCGGATTGTCCAAATAAATTAAGAACATATCATAAATTTAATGATAGTGTAATATTTACAATATTAACAATAAATTTCCTTAATCCAGATAATTCATATGAAATACAATATTATATATATAATTCACAAACAAAAAAAAATATAAATTTAACTCCTTGTTCGACGATAAATATAATTAAAAAAATAAAAGACGAAGTAGATATTGATAAAGCATCTAATATGGAAAAAATAGGAGTAAATGTATTTGATATAAATGATGAATTTTTTACAAATATATGTTTTGAATATACCGAAAATGGAAAAGATGTTGTCTTAGCAGATAGAGTAAAATATTATTATCAAAATGTTACTTGTGGTGAAGGCTGTTCTTTAAATAATATTGATATTAAAAAAAAAAATATAAATTGCTCTTGTAGTGTAAGTGAAAGTAAACTTAATATTTTTGATAATAAGATAACTTGGGAAATATATAAATTATTTACAGATGCTAATTTTGATGTTTTGAAATGCTATAAAGAAGTTTTTCAATATAAATTTTGGATTAAAAATTTAGGGAATATAATTATGTTAACTTTAATATTTATTAATTGTATTTTTGTTATTGTCTATAGTATTCAAGGATTATTTGGGGTAAGATGTTATTTATCTCAATTTATAAAATTAAATCCTCCAAAAAAAAACTTATTAACTAATAATGATAATAAGATAATTGAAAATCAAGAAAATAAAAATGTGAAGAAAAATTTTAATAAAACTGAAGGTGAGTTTAAAGAAGATTTTCAAAAAGAAAATCAAGAAAATTATAATGAACTAGAAAATGGAGCTAATTTTATTAATATTTCAGATAACAATAATAACAATAATAAAAGTCAAAAAAAGATTAATTTAAATTTAAAACCTGATCAAAGAAATAATAAAGATGAAAAAAGAACTTCTAAAGAATTAATTATATTACCTTTTAGTTATCAATATTTTGATAATGAAGAACCTTCATTCAATTATTATCCAAAAAAAAGCAATAAAATAGAATTAAAAAAAGAAGAAAAAGATTCTAAAGATTTAATAAATTCTGAAAGATACAAAAAATCAATATCAAATGTTTCAATTAAAAAGACAATGAAATCAAAAAGAATATTTAATGATGAAGAATTAGATAATATGAGTTTTGAAAATGCATTAATATATGATAAAAGGAAATTTTGTGAATATTATTGGAAATTATTAAAAGAAAAACAAAGTACAATTAATACATTTTTCAATTATAACCCAATGAGACCTTTTTCAATAAAAGTATTAGTATATATATTTAGTATAAGTGTAATTTTTGCTTTAAATTGTTTATTTATAACTGAAAGTTATATTAGAGAAAGATATAATACTAAAGGAAATTTAGGTTTTTCATATATTTTAAGTAATGCAATTAATAGAATATTTTATTCTGTAATTTCTGCTATTTTGATTAATTTTTTTATTTCTTGTTTATTTGATGGTGAATTAAGAGTAAAATCTTTAGTAAAAAGAGAACAAAATGATGTAGTTTTGAGACAAGAATTAAATAATGTTACTAGAAAAATGAAAATCAATATTATTATATTTATTATTTGTACTTTTTTAATAATGTGTTTCTTTTGGTATTATTTAAGTACTTTCTGTAATTGTTATCATGGAACACAACTTGATTGGTTAATCGGAAGTTTAATTTGTATATTTTTTGTTCAACTTTTTCCATTTATTTTATGCTTATTATATACTACATTTTGGTATTTTGGAATTAAATGTAAATTAGAAATTTTATTTAGAATTAGTCATTGTATGATAAGTTAAGAATTTTTTTTAGCTTTAGAAAAAATAATTTATTTAAAATTAACAACTATACCAACCAATTAATAAATAATAAAATAAAATATTTATAATAAATAAATATTATGAAAAAAAAAACCAATCAAAAAAATCAAAAAATAATAAAAATTAAAAAAAAAAAAAATGGATCAAACAGACCAATCAATTCCCAAATGTAAAGTAGTTCTCTTAGGTGAATCAGGAGTAGGAAAGACATGTATAATATCTCGTTATATAAATGGATCCTTTGACGACAAGAGTGAATCAACAAATGGAGCAAGTTACGCGAGTAGAGTAAATGATTACCCAAATTTAGGTAAATCTCTTCGTTTAGATATATGGGATACAGCAGGACAAGAGCGTTATCGTTCATTAACAAAATTTTTTTATAAAGATGCAGCAATAGCAATTTTAGTATATGATATAACAAGGAAAAATTCATATGAAGAAATTAAAGGTTATTGGTATAATCAACTTAAAAATTGTAATGAAAATTTGAGTAAGATATTTATTTTATTTTTTATTTAGTTATTGGAGTTGCTGGAAATAAATGTGATAAATATGATGAAGAACAAGTTAAAGAAGAAGAAGCAAGAGCTTTTGCTGATGAAATTAAAGCTATATTTAGATTGACTTCTGCTTTTGATAATACTGGAATTGATGATTTGTTTAGAAGTGTTGGAAATTTATTTTTAGATCCTAATTATCAAGATATTATTGAGAAAAATAAAATTGAAAAAGAAAATACTCAAGGAAATACTATTAAGTTAGATAAAGATGAAGTCGCTAAAGGAGATATTAAGAAAAAAAAAAATAAAGATAAGTGCTGTTAGTATTTTTTTATTTTTTATGGTATGTTTTTTTAAGATTTGTTTAAAATTTTTTTATACCTTTATTTTTAAAGAGAGATAAAATTTATATTTTCTTTTGGGGATTAATTTTTTTTTACAGAAATTATTATTTAAATGAGACAATCTAAAAAATGAAAAAAATAAATTCATTATTGTTTTTTAATTCTTTTTATTTTTATTATATATAAAAATATTTGTAAAATGAGATAAATATACGAACTTTAAGAAAGTAGTTATTATTGTATTCTTAATTACTTTTCATATATTAAAATTTTAAATTTATCTAAAATTATTCGTTTTAAATTATTTAAATTATATTTCTTATCTAAATATATTATTTATTTTTCAAACACTTAATTATTTCTTTTCAAAAAAACTTTTTATCCAAACTTATTTAACTAGAAATAGCATTTAAACATATTTAAAAAGAAAAAAAATTTTTAAAATCTTTTTAAATTATTCTTCTTTCTCTTTATTATTATCTTTATTATTATCATTTTTATTATCTTCCTCATTTTTTTTTTCTTTAAGATCTTTTTTATTTATTTTTTTTCCTTTTTTACACATTTTAGAACAACTTCTCAAAGTAAAGAATCCTAAAACCATTAAAATTCCAGTAAGAACATATCCATTAACAATATCGACAATACTAAAAATTCCTTTAAAAATAAAATATTTAAAACCTCCAATAAATCCTTTTCCAATATTAGGACTATTATTTCCTCCTTCAAAATTACCTTCTCCTCTATTAATATTTTCTTGAGCTTTTCTTAATTGTTCTAAAGAACTTTGAAATTCAATAATTTTTTTTCTTCTTTCATTTTCATCTGGAAAATTTTTGATGAAATTACGTCCTTTTGTTAAAGATTCAAATTTAGTATTTTTGAAATTTGTAACACCATCTCTTAACATTTGTACTAAATTCATTAATTGTGTTTCACTTATTGTGAAATAACAATTTGCTAATCCTTCAAATATTTCTTGCTTGTTTTCTATTTTGTTATTTTCTATATCATTCCTACTTATTGCCATACATGCTGATGCTTTTGCCATTTTTATCATTTCTTCTTCATTTTGACATAATATTAATGTTATTGTTGTTATAGTTATGAATAGAAAATGAAATTTATTTGACATTTTTTTAAATAGTTTTTTATATTGAGTTTTTTGTGATATTTTTTTTTTAATTTTTTAGATGGATTATTTTATATTTTTCAATAAAAAATAATAGATTATGATATTTCATTATTTGGAAATTTATTATTAAAATTATGATTTTATTCAAAAAATAAGAGGATATCATTAATTGAATTATATATAATTAAAATGAAAAATGAACAAGAAACCCCTCCTCCTGTGTTAAATAAATTTAATATTGATTATGAATCTGAAAATGGTTTTAATTATAACTTAACTCTTTATCTTCAAAATTCTTTAATACATTTTTCTTTATTTTCCACTAATCTTCCATCAACTTTTTATCAAAAAGAATTTTCTTTTGATGATTTGAAAAATATAAAATATTATTCTGCCTTTTTTGAAAACATAAATGATATTTATTGTGATATTTGTGATTTGATAAAAGAAAAACATTTAGTGATGAAGGAAAAAGAAAAATCAATTTTACTTATAATAAATTTACCAATGAAAAAGCTTGGACAATTAACTTTTGAAATTACAGAAAAAGAAAAAGATCAAAACCAAATAAATAAAGAATTAATGAAAGTAATTAATGAATTACAAAAAAAAGTCAAAAATTTAGAAGAAAAAACATCTCTCTTAAATTTGATGGTCACAGAAAAAGATAAGGAAATATTTAAAAATTTATTAGGAGAAAAGGAATTAAAATTTGAATTGATTTATAAAAGAAGGATTCATGGAATTGCTTTAAATAATTTTCATGCTTTAGTAGATAATTCAGGACCCTCAGTAACATTTATTTTAACAACAAAAGGAAAAAAATTTGGAGCATATACATCTTTAGGTTATGATACCAAAAGTGAATGGAAAAAAGATGAAAAAGCTTTTATTTTTTCAATAGACTCAAATAAAAAATATCCTTTTAAAAACACAGATGGATATAGTTTATATTGTAATGCTTCTTATGGAATTTATTTTGGTAATACTACTTTTAATATAAAGAATTTAACTAATGGAAGTCTTAACTCTGCATATTCTTATGACATAAATTATGAATTTAATGATAATTCAACTAATTTTGAATGTTCTGATATTGAAATTTATAAAATAATTAAATAAGTTTTATTTGCCTTATTTTATTCATAAAAAACATTTTCATAAGATAGTATCTTAAGTTAGTCTCCCCACAAGAGAAAAATATTTATCAAAATCCAATAAAACACTTACTTCATTTGTTTATTTAATCTTAAATAAAATAAAATTTGAAAAAACCAGTCTTTTTATTTAAATATATTTATAATGGAAATGAGTGGTTTTCTAAAGATAAAAAATAATATATTTTTTAATTATCAAATCCAATTAAAATATGATTTCCTATTAAATAATTATATTTTTTTATGATAAAATATTTAATAAGAAATATATATAGTATTAAAAAATCAATTTTTTAAATTTATTTTTAATAATTTAATTTTTTTTAAAACTTTCTTTTGTCACATTTTTTGAATTTTTCTTTGAAGTTTCTTCTTTAACTTCTTCTTTATTTTCTTTTTCTTCTTCTTCTTTATAACCTTCAACTTCTTCTTCTTCTTTTTCTTCTTGTTCTTCTTCAAAGAAATCTTCATCATCAGGAACAATATTAATTTCTTCTTTTTGTCTTTTAGGTAATTCTTTAATAATATCGTCTATTTTTCTAGAATAATCTTTATTATTTAACATAAAATTAGCAATAAAAGAAATAGGATCTTGAGGTCTAATCATTTCACAAAAAGAAAGTGCATTATTTAATAAAGGTAAAACTGTCATTTGTAAATAAATATCACTTGGTAATTTCATTATTTCTTTATGAAAATCATAATCTTTTGTTGTTGGAATTATTGGAATTTCTTTACTTATATTTTTAGTTAATTCTGTTTTTCTATTATTAATACATTCATTTATTTTTTTTATAAAATATAATGGATCACATATTGCTTTATATGAATCTACATTAACTATAAATTTATCTTTTGTGTAATTTTCATCTAAGTTTTTTTTTGTATTTACATCAATTGTATCTATTTTTTCAGGATATTTATCTAAATCATTATCAAAGAAAATTTGAAGTGTATCTAAATCATAAGGATCAATTAAAAATAATTTTCCATGTTTATTATCATTATGTTTAAAATAAGAATAATCATCTAATATAACAAAAGATGAATTTTGATGTAATTTATCCATAAAATTAATATAAATATCTCTGTAGGAAATAGTAGGTAAAATATTATTTTCATTAGTATTAGCATCAGAATAAAATTCTTCAATATTATCTCTATGAGCTTCAATTTCATTATAATTTGGATGAGATAAAGTTTCAAAAAAAATTTTTTCATGTTCTTCACTATCACCTCTATATATTATTGCACAAAATTCTTCTGTATCTAAATCAATTTTAAATTTTTCATTTTCATTAAAACAAACTTTTTCATAACCAAAATCACCTTTAAATCTAGGATGAAGACATTCAGTAAAGCAATTAAATTCAAATATAAATTCTTCTATATCACTTTGACTATGACCAAAAAATCTAAATATTATACTAAAATCTTGTTTATTTTTTCTTAAATTTAATATCATTGAAAAAAAAGATATTAATATTTTATGGTATGAACATTTAAATATTCTTTGAAATTTTTCATTATTGTCTGCTTCTTCTAATTCACTAAATTTAGGTAAATTTTCATTTAATTTTTCCGGGATTAAGAAAGGATTATATTGTAAATTTAATTCATTTTGAATTTTTTCATCGATTCTTAATTTTTTTCTCATATTTTCAAATAATCTTTTAAATTTAAATCCAGGATTATAATGCTCTGTTAAATCACTTAATTTTTGTATTCTATTTGAATTTATTTCATTATTTAATTCTTCTAAAGTTTTTTCTGGGTTTTCTATTTTAGAATATTCTTCTTCTGTCATTAATTTATATTTATCATCTAAAAAATCACTATATCTTATTAAATCTGGAGAAACTTTACTTTTATCTAATTCTAAATTATCATATGCCACTTTAAATTTTTCTTCTCCTTTTCCATTTTTTTCTATTTTTCCCCAAATTAAATTTGAAAAAATTTCTCTTAACTAATTTATATTATTTAATAATTAATTTACTGTATATTCTGGATTATTATATTTTAAAGAATCTCTTATTACAATTGTTTTATCAATGTTAAAATGAAGAATTAATTTTTTGAAATTTCCTTCTGGAAGTAAATTTTTATCATTTTTCATTTTATTTTTATAACTTACATAAATAAATTAAGTTAAAAACTTAAAATTATTTAAATGTAATATTAATTTATAAAATTAATTAAAATAATGAGTACACCTCTTCTAAATGAAAATATAGAAGAAAATTTAAAAGATCTTCAAAATGAATATTTAAATTTTTCAAGACATTTAGGAGAATTAAAAAAATACAATGAAAAATTATCAATATGTTCAAAAAGAGAATTTAACCAATTTAAAAATGATTTAGAATCCCTTAAAAAATCTTTAATTCAAAATATTGCAAAAATAAAAAATTTATCCAAAAATTTAAAAAGTCAAGAAACAACAAATTCAGAATTAAATGAAAAAATAAAAGCTCAGATTAAAATAATAGATGATAGATATCCAGATAAAATAAAAGAATATAAAACTTTATTAATTCAAATAGAAAATTCAAAAAAATTTTCAATGATGAATTCAAGTCCTTCAGAAAGTTTTCGTCAAAGTGAAATTAGTCAAAATTCAATAAGTTCATTTGGAGAACATAATTTACAAATATATGAATATAAAGAAGATAAATTATTTCAAGAGAGACAAGAAGAAATTGAAGCTGCTAAAAATGTTTCTTCTGAAATTTCAAAATTATCTAAAGTTATTAATACTAACGTAAAAAAACAAGGAGAAATGATTAATGATATTGAAAATAATGTTATTGAAGTTCAAGAAAATACTAAAAAAGCTAATAAGGAAATTAATGAAGTTGATAAAATTACAAAAAAACAAAATAAAAGAATTTTTAGTTTACTTATTTTCATAGTTGTTTTACTTTTGATTATTTTTTATATTTTAAGACAATATATTCTATTATCTGAGTAATAATAATATTTGTCTTTTTTAAATAGTATGTTTGTTTTTAATTTAATTTCACTTTATTTAAATTGTTTTTAATTAATTTTTTCAATATATATTGATAAGTTTAATTATTTATTTATAATTTTTATTTAATTTAATAAAGCAATATTTTGAAACCCAACAACCAAAAAAATAAAAGTTAAATACTGATTGTATTTTATTTGTTATTCAATTAATGATGAAGTTTCTTTTAAACATATTAAATATTAGGATCTAACAATAATTTAAATATAACTGAACATCCTATTATGCTCTTAGGTTTAAAAAGTGATCTTGAAGATGAAAGTGTATATCTTTTGATAAGGAAATTAACTTACAAAGAATTTAATTACGAATTGTTTGAAGTTTCTTCAAAAAATAATTTAAATGTGGATAAAGTGTTTGAACTCATTGGAAATAAATGGATGGAATGTGGATAAAATAACAAAAATGAAATTGAGGATAGTAATATTTTATTCTTAACTTATTTTTAATTATTATTTTTATGATTTTCTTCTTTTTATTATTATTTTTAATTATTTATATTTGTTTTATTTACTTTTTATTTAAAAATATTTATTCTTTAATTTTGATTCTTTTTAATAATTTATATTTCTCTTTTTTAATTTTTTATATCATCGATTAATATATCAAATCCTTCAGATAGTTCTTCTTCTATTATCAATTTTTTATTAATGTTTTCTGTAATATCCTTTAGATTTAAAAATATTATTAAATATTTCAATAAATTGTTTTTCAACAATTTCAAAATATAATTTTTTAGTAAAATTTCTTATCATAGGTTTTAGACTTTTTAATATTCTTTCTTTTAATTCTTCTGCTTTCCAAACATTTAAATTTTTTAAAATATAATATTAATTTCAGTTTTTTGAATAAAATTGTGTTTGTAAATACAATAATTCTTTGGCAATGTAATCTGAAATTTTATCCAGAAATTGATTTACATTTTGATTATTTTTTTCTTCAATAAATTCCATGAATTGATTTGATATATCATTAATAATATTTTCACATTCAATTAATAAATTAAAATCTTGATTATAATATTTTTTAAAACATT
>JAEEGK010017349.1_pt1 | contig 15713 bp, 12 predicted proteins | sample 8958771 | NCBI WGS metagenome assembly JAEEGK01 (sample SAMN16246547, study PRJNA631951) | gut metagenome | biome: gut microbiome; feature: rumen; material: SC-attached | host: Bos | place: Iran: Karaj | collected 2018-10
TCCACGCCGTAACTAAATACGGCGTTTGTGAACTCCCCCTTGATTGGTTTTGTCGTTAAGACTTTGTGGAAATTGAGATTCAAGGAATAGCTACAAACGCTATTTTTTATATGTCTGTGTTTCTTTCTACATGATATTTTGTTTTACAATGCGATTGCAAAGATAGAATGTATTTCTTAATTATGCAAGAAAAAAAATCAAAAAATTACTAAAATTTTAAAAAAATAATGTTTTGATTCATTATTTTGCAAAACAATCCAATCAATCAAAAACAAAATTCGGAAAATTTTGGGGGAAATTTTCGGGAATTCATATAAAAGTCAAGAAAACTTAAAATCATTAAAAAAATAATCAGTTGTCCAGACCAACTGAACAACTGATTAACCTCAAACTTCTAACTTTTAATTCTTAAAATAGCTTCCTTCCGCCATCATCTCTCCCTTAGCGACACATGCCATGAAGCGAGTTCTCGCCTTGCGTTCCTTGGCAAACATCACTTTTGTTGATTCGGCATCCTCGGTGAATTCAAGGTGGTTGTCGATAGATAATGCGCCGGCCATGCCCTCCACATCGAGGTTGTCGGTGCCTATCAAGGTAAATGTCCATCCCATTGCTTTCTGCTTCTCTATCAATGTCTTAACCATCTTAAGATTGTATTCCTGGCTGCAGTTTTCCTCACCGTCGGTGATGATGGTCACCAGCACGTTCTCACCCGCTTCAGTCTGTGCGTTGAGCTTCGCAATGCCCTTGCCAATTGCGTCATAAAGCGGTGTCGCGGCATTCGGGCGATAGTCTTCAACAGTCAGTTTGCGGGCTTTCATCGCCGGCTCGTTGTCCATGTGAACCTTAAAATGACCGCTGTCAAACGAAATCAGCGTGATACGCTGCTCCATCTCAGGATGCATCTCCTGCATTTTCTGGCATGTCTCAATTGTCTCGTTAAGTCCCGCCAAAGCCTCGTTTCTGATGATGCTCATCGAACCCGACTCATCGACGATGATGAGGTTGTACACTCTTTTCTTTTTGTTTTCCGATGTTTTCATATTGCTAAAATTTTGATTGTTAAACATTTATTTCATCTCTTTTTCCTTTTAGAAGATTATTTTTCAAAAAAGTTAAGCACTTTCAAAATTTTTTCATAATTTTGCAAATATGATTAGCGACGAATTGATAATCAACGGCTTTTGTTCTTTCGACGAGCGTATCACGAAAGAGTATTTTTACGGTTTTTGCCGTAAGGCGTATGATATTTTCGACCACAAATACCAGCTTCGCTACAAAACGGGCCTTGACTTTTATTCGTTGGCGCATGAGTATTACATCAGCCTGATGATTCATCAGTTCAAGCCGCTGCTCGACCGTCCGGATGGCGTTAAGCTTTCGACATGGATGACCAACGGCTTCCGTTTTGTGATTCTCGACGCGCTGAAGGCTTATAACAAGGAGTTTTCGCCATTAAGCGACTCGTCGGCTGATGATGTTTTGGCTTATATCCGCTCAAGCGATTATGAGGATGGCATGATGGTGCAGGTGGCTGATGCAGTGGCGTCGCATTACAAGAAAGACCGCGTGATGCAGGAGATTGCGCACTTCGTTTTTTATGCCGGATATTCGCAAAAGGATGTGGCGGAGATGCTTAATATAACCCCGTCGGCCGTGAACCAGCGTTACAAAAAGATGATGGATGAGGTGGTGACGCCGTTTGTCATCGAGAACTACTCCGAAGGTCTATACAATGGCGCGGTTTACGAGGTACACGAGGATATGGCGGGATACGAGAAAGCCCCAGGAGCACCAGTCATGGCGCCACCCCGTTTCGCGAAAGCGAGATTTTGCATGGAAATACCAGAAAAATATATGGAAAACAGACGTATCACACCCGACAGGATTTCGGTTCTCAAGCCGAACGAGATTTTCGTTTTCGGCAGCAATCTTCAAGGCATCCACGCTGGTGGAGCTGCATTTACGGCACATAAACACTTCGGTGCCGTGATGGGTCAAGGCATTGGCATTCAAGGACAATCGTATGCAATCCCGACCATGCAAGGCGGAGTGGAAACAATCAAGCCTTACGTGGATGAATTTATCGATTTCGCCAACAACCACAAGGAGTTGAACTTCCTCGTCACTCGTATCGGCTGCGGTATCGCAGGCTTCGAGCCATACGAGATAGCGCCACTTTTCAAGAAGGCCAAAAACATGGAAAACATCTGGCTTCCAGAGGATTTCCTCGATGTCTTAGACAAATAAGGCCACCATTTTTTCGAGATTCTCTTTATCGACCTCATCGAAATTGGCCGGTTTCTCGCTGTCGATGTCGAGAACAGCCACCACTTTGCCGTTTCTTATTATCGGCACTACGATTTCCGACTTCGTCAAACTACTGCAAGCGATGTGTCCCGGAAACGCGTCAACGTCGGGAACTATCTGTGTTTTAGCCTCTTGCCATGCTGTGCCGCACACACCTTTGCCTTTGCGTATTCTGGTACACGCCAGCGGACCCTGGAACGGACCAAGCACCAACTCATCACCTATCACTCTGTAAAAACCAACCCACCAGAAGTTGAACGTGTCCTTCAGACAAGCAGAGACATTGGCCATATTGGCGATTTCGTCGGTTTCACACTCAACCAACGATTTTATTTGCGGCAACAGGTTCTCGTAAAGCTCCTGTTTGTTATTTCCTTGAATAATCAAATTTTCCGACATATATTTTTATATTATATAAATTACAACTGTTAAGGCAAAAATTATCGCTTCAAGCGGTGCCATTCCTATCAACTTATTAAATTCCATTCCTTTAGCTTTTGCAAATTTGCAGCTAACAAAAATGGAATATATTATAAACGGAATAAAATAATATAATATTATATAATTTTTAAAAACCAAATAAATCAATATTATTGCTATTATAGGATTCAGATAGAATAAGTATCTCATAAAAGTCTTTCCAAACATTGTCACGGTCGTTTTCTTGCCGTTTTTCATATCATTCTCAGAATCACGATAATTATTGACTATCAATAAGTTATCAACTACAACACCTATAGCGAGACCAGCAATTATGATTTGCCAGTTGACATATCCTGTTTGGATGAAAAATGTGAGAACCACTGGCGCGATGCCATAAAACAGCAGCACAGCCACATCGCCCAACGCATGACGTGAAAGCGGGAACGGACCAGCCGAATATGCTAGTGCACACAAAAGAATGACTATTCCGAACGGCAGCAATATCCAGCCGCCATAATACAACAAGGTGCAGCCGACAATAAATGTCATGATGCCCCAAACGATGATTCCACTTCGCATCTGCTGCTGCGAGATGAATCCCGCAGAAATCATATACTGCGGTCCAAGTCGTTCATTGTCAGGACCTTTCAAACCGTCAGTGTAGTCGTTGACAAAGTTGGAGAGGACCTGTGCCATCACTGCAAAGACCAGACATATCACAGCAGGCAACCAATTGATTGTCACATACTTAGAAGCTATAGCCACCGACATTATAACTGGTGCCATCGACACCAACAATGTCTTTGGTCGGGCAGCTTTAATCCAATATTTAAATTTCACTTCACTCATTTTACAATTTTTTTGCACTATACAAACGGCATAGTCCTAACGAAAATGCCTTGTGTTTAACATCCTGATAATCAATGTCTTGCAACATCTTTATAAATTCTTTCGGCATCGGAAACTTCTCGACGGTCTGTTGCAGATAGCGATATGCCGCGCCGTGTCCTGAGAGCTTTTTCCCGATATATGGAAGTATGTTTTTGAAATAAAGGTTATATAGCCATCGCACCATAACATTCTGAGGCTCAGAGAGTTCCAGCACAAACAGGCTCCCTTGTGGTTTCAATACACGCATTATTTCACTTAAACCTTTCATTCTGTCGGAGAAATTGCGCACCCCAAAGGCGACAAAAACGGCATCAAATGTATCATCTTGAAAATCAATGTTTTCGGCTTGTGATTTCGAAAAACTGATTCTATCTGACAATCCGAGTTGTCGGACCTTCTCCTCTCCTATTTTTAACATTCCGTCAGAAATATCGATTCCTGAAATCTCAGCGTTTTCGATGCTTTTCGCGATTTGAACCGTTGAATCGGCGGTGCCACATGCCACGTCGAGAATCATCGGATTCTGCATTTCGGCCACTGATTTTTTCAAACGTTTTACAGCCTTCCTGCGCCACGACTTGTCGACGTTGAGCGAGAGTATATGGTTCAGCTTGTCGTAAGTCGGAGCTATGTCATTGAACATCAATTCTATTTTTTCTTTATCAGTAGCCATATTTGTCTTTCCATTTAGCTTTCAGCGAGCGACGCAGTTCCATTTCTCTGGGGTTGTCTTGAGGCGAATAGATGCGTGTCCCGGATATCTCTTCAGGCAGAAATTCGAGTTCCACGAAGTTACCCGGATAGTCGTGCGCATATTTGTAACCGTCATGATAGCCAATGTCTTTCATCAGTTTTGTCGGGGCGTTACGCAGATGCAGAGGCACGCTGAGGTTGCCGGTCTTACGCACCAGAGCTTGTGCTGTGTCAATAGCCATCACTGCGGCGTTGCTCTTTGCCGACGAGGCGAGATACGTGGCTGTTTGAGACAATATTATCCTGCTTTCAGGCCATCCGATTTTGTTCACGGCATCGAAACATGCATTTGCGAGCAAAAGTGCGTTGGGATTGGCGTTTCCGATGTCTTCAGAAGCCAAAATCAGCATCCTTCGGGCGATAAACAGCGGGTCTTCGCCGGCTTCTATCATTCGTGCGAGGTAATAAACCGCCGCGTTAGGGTCGCTGCCGCGTATTGACTTTATGAATGCCGAGATGATGTCGTAATGCATCTCGCCGAGGCGGTCATATTTCAGGAGGTTGCTCTGTATGTATTTGGATGTAACTTCGTTATTAACAACGAGTTTCTTTGCTTTGGGCGAGGTGTCGTCGAGCATCCCGACCACCAGGTCGATGGCGTTGAGCAGTTTTCGTGCGTCTCCCCCGCTGATCTGCATCAGAGCCTCGTCTTCTTCGATGATTATTTCTTTTTTATAATCTTCTTTCAGCACCTCTACTGCATTGACAATCAGCTTTTTAAGGTCATCTTTTTCAAGGTTTTTCAAGATATAGACCTGACATCTCGAGAGCAATGGGGATATTACCTCGAAGCTCGGGTTTTCTGTTGTGGCGCCGATCAAGGTGACAAGGCCTTTTTCCACTGCGCCGAGCAGCGAATCCTGTTGAGCTTTTGAGAACCTGTGGATCTCATCGATGAACAGTATCGGTGGCTCTGGAGCCATGCGCGCTCGGTCATAGACCTCGCGCACGTCTTTCACTCCGCTGCTCACTGCGCTAAGCACGAAAAACTGTCGTTTCACCTGTTTTGAGATGATGTAAGCGAGTGTCGTCTTGCCCACTCCCGGAGGTCCCCAGAATATCATCGATGGGATGTGACCGCTCTCGATGGCGCGACGCAACACGGCATTCGGGCCTATCAGATGTTCCTGCCCGATGTAGCCATCCAACGAGGTCGGACGCAGACGTTCCGCCAAAGGGGTCATTGACTTCATTGTTTTAAATTTAAAGATTCAAAGATTTAAAATTCAAAATTAGCGTTCGAAGCGGGTGCCGGTTTCTTCAATCAGATGTTTTTTCCAGGAATCAGGATAACCCGGTTGTTTGGGTTTTGCAGGATAGCCGTGGCCGTTACGTTTGAACTCGCCGTTCTCCTCTTGTTTCACATTACTATCCAAATATTTGACTAACAGATAGTTATCCAACTCTTTCCATCTCTTGATTGTGTTAGCCGCAGCTTTCGCGTCGAAATCGGTCAGGAATGCTATTGCCTCCATCTCGCCATCGTTTTTCAGCATCTCAACGGCCTGATTGTCAACAGCTTTAACCTGTTCTTGATATCCATTTTCGAGTTCATTCTGCACTTTCTGAATATCACCGATCACCCTGTTATAAAACAGGTATTTGAAATGTGCGAGGCGGTTGAACACCCAGAATGCGGCGTTGTCGGAGTAAGTTAGCATGTCGCCATTGCCCACACGGTATTCAATCGGCACCTCCGATATCGAGCAGTAGAATGGCGTGTAAACCGTTGAGCCAGTGTCATCAACGCCGAACCAGATGATGCCTCCCACCTGGTCAGGCAGCCAGTTACGTGACTGTGCGATGAACGAGAATCCTGTCTGCACTGTCTCGGTGCTGCGTTCGTTAAAATATTTCACGCCATTGTATTCCCAATACAAGGGGTTGCAGCGGTAAGGCGAGCCGAAGGGGCCTGCGCCGACATCCTGTGTCTTGTCGAGTTCCGTGCCTTGGTAATGATTACGCATAAACGACATCACGTCGCTGAGCGATATCAGTCGGTCGGGCTTGATATACAACGGCATACGTCCGTGTTCAAGGTCTTTGCCTGTCACATAGTCCCAGTATTGGTCCATGCCTTCCGCCACCTCGTTAAACATAGCCCAGACACGTAAATCACATATTCTTGCAGCCGAGAAGTCGACAGGAGCGTAAGCCGCGCTGAAGTCGAAATCCTTGTCTTTGCCGTTGAAATAGCCTTTTTTACGTGCAAATTTGATGATGTCGTGTTTGTAAATCACCTCCACCTCTTTATTATAGAGTTTTTTCCAGTCTTTGTCGGTAATCGATTTCCTGCCGTCTCTCAATGGAAATGTCTGTATTCTCGCGGCATTAGCGTGACCCGACACATATCCGTCAGGGATACGTATGGCCACCCACACAGCACCTTTCTCCTCACCTTTTCCGATGATTTCAAAATACCAGACCTCGTCCTTGTCGGAAATCGAGAACGTCTCTCCGTCGCTGCCATAGCCATATTGTTCAACCAAGTCAGCAATCACTTTAATTGCTTCACGTGCCGATTTTGAGCGTTCGAGAGCCATAAACATCAAGCTTCCGTAGTCGATAAGTCCTTTAGGATCAATCAGTTCCTCACGTCCGCCGAATGTCGTCTCGCCCAGTGCCACCTGATGTTCGTTGATATAGCCCACCACCTGATAGGTATGTGCCGGCTGAGGCACGTAACCCCTGATTTCGTTGGTGCTGCGGTCATAAATGGCGCGCATCGAGCCTTCCGACCAGTCTGCTGCCGGGGTAAAATACAGCTCGCCGTAGCGGATGTGCGAGTCGGCGGCGTATGTTATGAAATTTGAGCCATCGACACTTGCGCCTTTGGTAATCAAGAAGTTAGTGCATGAATAAGATTTTATTCCACAAATAAGGAATAACACCATTGATAATGTTTTCAATATTTTCATAATTATATGAGATTTTTCCATTCCGCGATGCTCCAGTCGAAATGACGTGTTATTAATCTAAAAAAACGCGTTAACAATATCCTTAACCACATAAAAACCAATGACTAAGGTATAGGCTATCTTCATGAAGGTGCCTGCCAAGAAGCCAATGAACGAGCCGAAAGCCGAGCGCCATGCTAGATTGTCGGGTGTGCCCCCCATTTTCTCACCGATATAGGCGCCCACGAACGGACCTCCGAGGATGCCTAACAAGCCGAACGGGCCGAGCACGATGCCAAGTGCCGGCAGCACTAAGATGCCTACAACCAATCCGATAGTGCTCCCTCGAGTGCCAGCCTTGGTGCCTCCAAATTTCTTTGTTCCCCAGATCGGCACGACATAGTCGAGCACCGTTATCACTGCGCAAATCACGCCTGTCATCACCAGAAACTGTGACGAATAGCTGATGCGGTCGGTCCAATGCAGCAGCAGCAACGCAAGATAACTTACCGGAGGACCAGGAATTCCAGGGATAATATCGCCGATAAAGCCGATAATAATCACCACAATAGCCGAAATCATCAACAAATAATCCATATCAAAAAATTTTGCACAAAGTTAAAAAATTTTCTTGACTTTTTGATAAAAACGCTGTAATTTTGCAAAAAATTATTTAGGGACTAAAAACTTTCAAAATGAAAAGAAGCCTTTTATGGATAGGATTATTCCTATTGAATATCCCTGCATATTCATGGGATTTGTTAGGAAATGTTGGTGGCAGAAGCACTTCTATGGGCAGCTGCTCAGTATCTTTTTGTGATTTCTGGAGCATACAAAACAACCCCGCCGGACTGGCACAATGGCGAAGTCTCAGTGCCGGAATCTCGTACGAGAACCGATTCTTAATGAAAGAGTTAAGCTATGCGAACGCCGGATTTGTCATACCTATTAATATAGGCACTCTCGGGGTCTCCTATAGCCGCTTCGGATTCGAGAATTATAACGAAAACAATGTCGGACTTGCTTTCGCCCGTGACTTCGGACCATATCTGAAGATGGGCTTAAAGCTTGATTATCTGTCGTTTAGGTTCTCAGGCGATTACACCACACGACGAACGGCGACATTTGAATTGGGCATCCAATCTGACATCACTGATTATTTATGTCTTGGGGTTTACATCTTCAATCCGATTCATGTCAAGCTGAAAACTGTTTATAATCAACATGTTCCGATAGTTTTCAGGTTCGGGTTGTCTTACACAATCACGAAAGATTTTATCATGGCGACCGAGGTGGAATACGACTCCGATCGCAAGATGGATTACCGTTTCGGACTGGAATATCACACCACGAAAAGTTTTTATGTCAGAGCCGGTGTCCATACCAATCCTGGTACTGCATGTTTCGGTGTCGGATATACCGTAAACCGAGTAATTATTGATATTTCCGCCACTATGAACCAGCTCACCGGGACGACATTTCAAGCAAGTTTAGTATTCAAAATCAAAGAACCGAAGCCATGAAAAAACTGATACCTATATTAATATTAATGCTCCCGATTTCGCTTTGGGCGCAAAACACCATCACCGACGACCTCATCATAGACCAGATTGAGCGCATGGTCGACGAGACCGACGACGAGGTGGATTATACACAACTCATTGAAACCTATTGGGATATCTGCGAGCATAAAATCAATGTGAATAATCCCGAAGAGTTATCACAACTCATTGAGTTACATTTAGTTAATGTCTTCATCGTTGAAAATATAAGTTTATATCGAAAAAATTTCGGCGACATAATGAGCTTCGATGAACTGAAGTTCGTGGAAGGCATCGACGAGATGACATTCAACATCCTGCAACCGCTGATTTGCTTTGAAAAACCTAAGGAAAACGAGAAATTGAAGCTTAAAGACGTGTGGAAACGAGGCAAACACCAGGCGCAGTTTCAGACAGAGCGTTGTTTCAACAAAAAGGCTGGTTATCAATATGTTAGTGATTCTATTTTGTATGAAAACCCAAATAAAAAATATCTTGGAAGCCCAGATAAACTATATCTGAGATACAATTTTTCGTTTCGTGACAAGGTCGAGGCTGGTTTTGCGCTCGAAAAAGACGCCGGAGAGTATCTCTTCACGCCTAAAATCAATGATTCGATCAAGAAAATGATTGGCAACAAGGCATACAAAACCATAGATTTTGCTTCGTTTCATTTCGTTATCCATGACTGGAAATTTGTGAAGACGCTGGCACTCGGCGACTATCAACTCGCGTTCGGTCAAGGAGTTACGTTATCCACTGGCGCAGCGTTCTCGGCAAGTGGAGGCTCGCTAATGAGCAATAGCAAAGCTATCCGTGCCTCGAAATCAGCAAACGAGACAGGCTATCTGAGAGGTGCCGCCACGACATTGAGTTACAAGCATTGGGCGCTCACAATGTTTTACTCACACAAAAAAGTCGATGCCAACCTCAGTGCCACCGACACCCTCGATGAAGAGAACCATGTGACGGCGTTGCAACAGACGGGGCTGCACCGCACATACGGCGAACTCATTGATCGTCATGCGATTACGCAGCAACTTATTGGCGGAAACATCAGCTATCGAGGCTCAAGGTTTCAAGTCGGATACACCATCCATCGAACTGACTTGAGCAGTGCCTTGATACCTGATCCGAGGCTATATAATACCTTTTATTTTAAAGGGAAAACGCTTGTAAATCAAGGAGTTGACTTTTATTATGTATTGAAAAAATGGGCATTTTACAGTGAGGCGGCCATGAGCGACAACCTTGCGCCTGCTATTGTGTTCGGGACGACAGTACAACCAGCGGGATATATTGATATCACCGTGTTTTACAGATATTACGACAAGAAATATCACAATTTCTACAGCAACGCCTTCTCATCAGGCAGCAATCCGCGCAACGAGCAAGGTCTATATCTCTCAACATCAATCACTTTCGCACCGAAATGGAAACTTATCGCCACGGCAGATTTCCCACAATCCGACTGGATTAAAACGACGGCATACGCTCCAAGCAGGACACAAGAATACAACCTGCAAATTAATCATGAAATCAATAGCAAATCATTGTTTTTCATCGAGTTACGATACAAAGACAAAGAAAAGAACGGCAGCAGCGAGAACATCTATATGCGCGAGCTGATACATGAACGAAAAATGTCGCTGAGATTCCACATTGCCTACCCTATTGGTTATAATTTCACCTTGAAAAACCGTGTGGAATACAACATTAACAACACCGGTTATGAAACGGGTGTCAGTTCGTATCTGATATATCAAGACATTCTGTATAATCCTGAGAATCAGCCGTTTAGCTTTGCCTTCAGATATGCCTTGTTCGACAGTCCGAGCGGTGCGGTTTATGCATACGAAAACGATGTGTTGAATTCATTTTCAATCGGGAGTTTTTATCATAAAGGTATGAGAATCTATCTGTTAGGCAAGGTCAAGCTCCGATGGGGGCTGTCGGTAAACGCAAAAATCGGCAGCACAATATACAGTGATGTCAACGAAATTGGCAGCGGACTGGAAAAGATTGAAGGGAACGTGAAGACCGATGGGAAGCTGCAGCTGGTTTGGAAATTGTAGAGAATAATTAGATTTGTTAGGAGATTTTTCACTACGCCTATCGGCTTCGGTCGAAATGACTTGGTTTAATATAGCTTCTGTCTCTTGATGAGATACGCTGTCAGCACCTGGTCATACAGCTTGTTGATGTCGGCTTCGACATAGTCGATTTGGTATTGGTAACAATGGCGGAGGAGCTCGTCTTTGCGAGCTTTCATGATTTGCTCATATTTCTCCTTGACTTCTGTCGGGTTGAGTTTCACCACGTCGCCCGATTCGAGGTCCACAAAACGATACGGACGGTTTTCGTACTCGAGTTTCTGTTCGAGCAGTCCGTCATGAACATGGAACAGAACCACCTCATGTTTGTTGTAGCGCAGATGCTCAAGCGCCGCAAACAAGTCGTCGTGCGACTCAAGGCTGTCAATCATGTCGCTGAAAATTACCACAAGCGAGCGTTTGTGCGTCATCTCGGCAATCTTGTGAAGGCAGGCTGTTGCGTTGGTTGTTTGTTTCCGGTTTTTGTCGTAAGGCAGCAAAAGCTTCTCCAACTCATTGTAAATCATGTTGATATGCACTGGAGAAAGCTTGGCATCGGTGTGTATCGTGATGTCGTCGTCAAACAAATCCAAGCCCACGGCATCACGCTGACGGCGCATCAGCTCCATTAAAGACGCTGCACTGTAGACAGAGAACCAAAGTTTGTTGGGATTTTGGTAGTCAAGCTTTTGTTTTACAGGGAAATACATGCTTGAGCTGGTGTCGATGACCAGTTGGCAGCGGAGGTTGGTCTCCTCCTCAAAACGCTTGACGAAAAGCTTATCAGTCCGGCCATAAAGCTTCCAGTCGATATTACGGATGGGCTCGCCGGTGTTATACAGACGATGTTCCGCAAACTCGACTGAAAACCCATGAAACGGACTCTTGTGAAGTCCCGTGATGAAGCCCTCGACAATCTGCCGAGCGTGGAACTCAAGACTTCCAAGAGGCGCTATGTTAGCTTTGTCTAATACCATAATTTAGTTGTCATTTCGAGCGAAACGAAGTGGAGTCGAGAAATCCTTTTCAAATGTTTTTATCTAAAAAGGATTTCTCCATTCCACTTCACTTCGTTACGTTGCAGTCGAAATGACAAAGCGAGAATTACAAGAATTTCTTCAGTTTCTCCTCGAACACTGCCTTTGGAGCGCCGCCAACGTGTTTCTCAACGACTTCACCGTTCTTGAAGAACAACACCGTAGGCACGTTTCTGATGCCGAACTGTGCGGCAAGAGCGCCACATTCGTCAACGTCAGCTTTCACGACTTTTGCCTTGCCAGCGTATTCGTCAGCTATCTGATCCATATAAGGAGCAATCATGCGGCACGGACCGCACCATGTTGCGCCAAAGTCAACCATTACAGGGACTTCCGATTTCAAAACTTCAGCTTCGAAGTTCTGTTCATTGATTTGCATTGCCATAGTTTTAAATATTTTTTCGTTAATAAATTTTTGCAAAGATAATCATTTTAACAAATCATACGTCACCAAATCAGCATAATCGTTCATTTTTTTGAAAACCGCCTCCGCATTGATATTGCCTTTCGCAGGATGCGTCGAACATGTCATGTTGTGCTCTTTGTCAACCAAAAGCACAGAAAACGGCTGATTTCCAGGGTTTTCCTTGATGATGTCAATGATAATTTTGACATTTTCGCTCGTCAACTTAGTGATATTCAATACAAATTTCGCCTCACGCTTCGATTTATCAAACACCTCGTCAAGTAACTTGACTTCCAACACCTTCAACTCGTTCGGACGTTTCTTGTCATCCTCCAAATTCCTGTTGTAATACGGCTCCTGGACAATACCCGTAATGTATAAAGGTGTTCCCAAGACAAACAGATGATGGAATTTCAAATATGTCTCGCCAAACAGCGCAAAGTCATAGCTACTCGTCTGATCTTCAATGACATACTTACCAAAAGGCTTACCTGCTTTTGAAGTCATCTCGGCTGAATTTGTCACTATTCCGGCAATATGAATCGTCGTGCCTTTCTTTGTTTCTATGACATTCTTCAGATTTTCGAGCTTGGTGTCAACGAAATACCTGATTGTATATTCGTATGCGTCAAGCGGATGCGAGCTGAGATAGAATCCTATGGCTTCTTTTTCCTCGTCAAGCATCTTGATGTTCGACCAATGCTCACATTCTGGGATGTCGAGTTTGAACAGGTCGTCGCCTCCAGCCGCCTCGAGTTCGCCGAAAAGGTCGATCTGTGCATTGTTTTTACGTTCGTTGCTTGCATTCACCTGTTTTATCGACTTCTCGATGAAGTTCATCTTCTCGCCTGGAGCGATGTAGAAATATGCGGCACGGTGCAATTCGGTGAAGTCGCTGAAAGCGCCAGCTCTTGCAAGCTGTTCCAGCACCTTTCTGTTAAGGCTCTTCGCCCCCACCCTGGCCATGAAATCGGCAAAACTGGTAAAACGTCCATTGGCCTCGCGTTCGTCTTTTATGGCATCAGCCACCTCGCCAATGCCCTTGATACCACCCAATCCATAGCAGATATTGCCTTTTTCATCGACAGTAAACTTATACTCCGACCTGTTGACACTCGGTGGCAACACGTTGATTTTCATTCGCTTGCATTCGTCAAGCATAAAGATAACCTCTTCTGCGTCGCGGATGCTCGAGTTCAACACCGCAGCCATGAATTCCGCCGGATAATGAGCCTTCAGATATGCCGTCTGGTATGCGACCCACGAATAACATGTGGCGTGCGACTTGTTGAAGGCGTACGAAGCGAACTTCTCCCAGTCGTTCCAAATCTTTTCAAGAGTCTTCGCGTCATGACCGAGCTCCTGGCCTTGTTTCATGAATTTGTCCTTGAGCTCCATCATCTTAGCTATCTGCTTCTTACCCATAGCCTTACGCAGGGTGTCCGACTCGCCGCGGGTGAAGTTGGCGAGCTGTCGCGACAGAAGCATCACCTGCTCCTGATACACCGTCACGCCGTAGGTGTCCTTGAGATATTTCTCCATCTCGGGGAAGTCGTATTCGATAGGCTCCCTGCCCTGCTTACGTGCGATAAACGTCGGGATGTAGTCCATCGGGCCCGGACGATAGAGGGCATTCATAGCGATAAGGTCCTCAAACACAGAAGGTTGCAGCTCCTTAAGATATTTCTGCATGCCTGGCGATTCAAACTGGAACGTGCCGATGGTGTTGCCGGAGCTGAACAAAGCAAAAGTCTCCTTGTCGTCAATCGGGATATGGTCGATATCGAGGTCGATACCATGGGTTTTCTTGATATTCGCAAGAGCGTCTTTGATTTGTGTCAAAGTCTTCAAACCAAGGAAGTCCATCTTGATGAGACCGACGTTCTCCACAACGTGTCCATCGTATTGAGTGACAAGCACATCCTCGCCTGAATCCTTATCTTTGATGGTACAGACAGGAGCGAACTTCGTCAGGTCGTCAGCACCGATGATGACGCCGCAGGCATGGATGCCGATCTGACGGTTGGTGTCTTCGAGTTCGCTGGCATACGTCAGCATCGACGACACGTTCTCGTCTTCGCCGTTGAGCATGTCTTTAAGCTGAGGCACGTATTTGTAGCAGTTTTTGAGGTTCACCTTCGGTGACTTGCCTTTCTCATCCTTGATATTCTCAGGGAAATTGCGGTCAGGGATGTAACTCTTTATTGTGGCGACCTCCGAAAGCGGAATCTTCTGCACGCGGCTCACGTCCTGTATGGCGGATTTCGCAGCCATGGTGCCGTAAGTGATGATATGAGCCACCTTCTCCTTGCCGTATTTCTTGGTAATCCAGTCGAGCACCTTGCCACGGCCGTCGTCATCGAAGTCAACGTCGATATCAGGCAACGAGATACGGTCAGGGTTAAGGAAACGCTCGAACAGTAAGTCGTATTTCAGCGGGTCCACATCGGTGATTTTCAAGCAGTAAGCCACCACGGAGCCTGCCGCCGAGCCACGACCCGGACCTACAGAGACGCCGAGTTCCTCACGGGCGCCACGGATATAATCCGCCACAATGAGGAAGTAGCCAGGGAAACCCATGGATTTCATGGTATGCAGCTCGAAGTTGATGCGTTCCTTCTGTTCTTCGGTGAGATTCTCGCCGTAGCGCATCTTCGCGCCTTCCCAAGCCAGTTTCGCAAGGTAGTCAGCCTCAAGTTTTATGCGGTACAGCTTCTCGTAGCCGCCCATCTTCTTGATTTTCTTCTCAGCCGCCTCTTGGCTCATCACCACCTCGCCGTGTTCGTTGCGCGTGAACTCGTTGAAAAGGTCCTCTTCGGTGAATTTCTTCTTGTATTCCTCCACAGTTCCGAACTCCTTCGGGATGTCGAACTCCGGCATTATCGGGTCGGAGTTGATGGAATATGCCTCTACCTTGTCGGCGATTTCCATAGTGTTTGCGAGAGCTTCCGGCACATCTGAGAAAATCTTGTACATTTCTTCAGGTGTCTTGAGCCATTCCTGCTTGGTGTAATGCATTCGTGTCGGATCGTCGAGGTCTTTGCCTGTGCTGAGACAGATAAGCCGGTCGTGTGCCTCGCCGTGTTCCTCTTCAACGAAATGCGCGTCGTTGGTGCAGATGACTTTGGTATTTGTCTTCTTAGCCAGTTCCAGAATCACCTTATTGACTTCCACCTGACGTGCGTAAACCTCTTGGTCGCCGCCAGGCTTGTCGGTTTTATGTCGTTGAATTTCAAGGTAATAGTCGTCACCAAACAGCGATTTGAACCACATTATCGTCTCCTCTGCCCCTTTGATGTCGCCGTTCATTATCTTTTGCGGCACCTCGCCACCAAGACAAGCCGAGCTTGCGATGATGCCCT
>JAEEGK010017350.1_pt1 | contig 15712 bp, 9 predicted proteins | sample 8958771 | NCBI WGS metagenome assembly JAEEGK01 (sample SAMN16246547, study PRJNA631951) | gut metagenome | biome: gut microbiome; feature: rumen; material: SC-attached | host: Bos | place: Iran: Karaj | collected 2018-10
CCAATCCCCAATCCCCAATCCCAATCCCCAATCCCCAATCCCCAATCACATTTGTGAATTTTTGTGGATAAGTTAAAATTGGCTTTTTAATTTTTTTATTTTTTTTTAATTATTTTAAAAATATAAAAATAAGTTTTAAATAATAAAAATGGGAATAGTATAATAAAACTATTAATAAATCATATAGTGTCAATCTTCTAATAAAAAAAGAATAGACTTAGAGGAATATCAATATTATCAAAAAAAACCAGAAAATCCAATAGAAAAACCAATAAAAAAACCTATAAAAACAATATCATTAAATGAGATTGAAAATAATTATCCACCTCTTCCTGCAGGAGAATATTTAAAACAAGAAAAATACAATAATGTTACAGATAATGGAAAGAATATAAATAATAATCAAATATTAAATAATAATACAAATAATAATAATATAAATAATAATACTAATAATAATACTAATACTAATAATAATAATAATAATATTATAATAGAAAATAATTATCCTATTATTAATAAACTAGAAAATAATTATCCTACTATTGATAAACCTATTAAACAAGAAAATACTCCAGAAAATAAAAATGATGGTGGAACGATTATTTGTAATTATGACATCAAAGAATCTCAAATAGTTCAAATGTTTAATTGCTATGAAATAATAAATCAAAAAAATTCTTTTTCAAAAGGAATAGAAAATGGAAAAGAATTAAAAGAAAATTGTGAATTATTTTTAAATAATAAGAAAATTAATTTTTGTTATAAATATAACTTTCCAAATAAAGGAAAAAATGAATTTAAAATTCAATTTAAAAACTCAATGAAAAATATTAATTATTTATTTTATGATTGTTCTTTAATTCAATCTATAAATATATCTAAATTGAATACTAGTAATGTAATTTATATGAATAATATGTTTGAAAATTGTAGTTCATTAACTCATTTAGATTTATCAAAATTTAACACTGAAAAAATAAAAGATATGAGTCATTTATTTTCAAATTGTTTTTCCTTAATTTCTTTAAATTTAGCAAATTTTAAAACAGAAAATGTAACAAATATGAGTTATATGTTTAATAATTGTTCTTCAATTAAAACTTTAACATTATCACATTTTAAAACTAATAATGTTATATATATGAATAATATGTTTAATAATTGTTCTTCATTATCAAGTTTAAATATAAATAATTTTAATACTATAAATGTGAAAAATATGGATTATATGTTTTCAAATTTAAATATTTCATATTTAAATTTATCTAATTTTAAAACAGATAAGGTCATTTCAATGTCAAATATATTTAATAATTGTACTAAAATAAAAAAATTAGATTTATCTAAATTTAAAACTAATAATCTTAATAACGGAGATTTTATGTTTAATAATTGTTCTTCTTTATCAGATTTAAATATTTCAAATTGTATTCTTAATTTTAAGAAAAGTAAAAATATGTTTTATAATTGTAATTCATTAAAATCATTAGATATAAAAAATTTTGAAACTAAATTAAAACTGAGTGATATATTAAATAAATCAGTAATAGAAAAATTAAATTTATATGATTTTAAATTTAATGAATTATCATTATCAAAAATGTTTTATGATTTTACTTCATTAACAATATTAAATTTAAAAAATTTTAATACTGAAAAAATAACAGATATGTCTTATATGTTTGGAAAGTGTATTTCTTTAAAAGATTTAGATTTATCAAGTTTTAATACTCAAAATGTTACCAATATGAAATCTATGTTTGAACAATGTAAATCTTTAATAAATTTAAATATTTCTTCTTTTAATACTGTTAATGTCAGTGATATGTCTGAAATGTTTTCTTTTTGTTCTTCTTTACAAAGTTTAGATTTATCTAAATTTAATACAGAAAAATTAAATTATATAAATAGTATGTTTCAAAATTGTTCTTCTTTAACTTTTTTAGATTTATCAAATTTCAATATTTCTAAATGTTATTATCCAAATAAAGTTTTTAATGGATTAATGAAAGAATGTGATATAATTACTAAAGATAAAAAATTATTATCTTTAAAAAAAAGTAATTGTATTAATAAATAAATTTAAATAAGTTTATATTAATTAAGTTTTATATAATTGCATTATTACTTTTATTATGTTTTATAATCTTTTGGTAAATTTATAAAATTAAATTGAGATAATATATTTTCTTTTATTATTCTATTTATAGGTAATGTTTCTTTGAAATTAATATTTGAAATTAATTAATAATATCATTTTAATTAAATATATATATTTTTTATTTAAATTTCCTTTTTATATAATAATAATCAAAATGTTTAAATACTCAAAATTATTGTTTGAATATATGAATTTATATTTAGATTGAATTAATATATAGTTTCTTAACTTGAATAATAATTCAAATTATATATTTTCTTTTCATACAATAGAATAATATATTTTATATATTAAAATTCTTTTAAAAATTAATTAAAAAAAATTATAATGAATAAGAAAAATCAGAATATAAATGAGATAAAATCTTATAATAATGTAACAATTTCTCCAAAAAATGAAAATATTATAAATCTAAATTCACAAAATAAAAATAATAATATAACTCTAGAAAAAAAAAATGAAAATCCGAATAGTACAAATTCACTAATTAGAAATTCATCAAAAGAAAATTTAAATTCAAACATTGATTCAACATCATCAAATAATTATAATAACAATATAAATAATATATCAAATCAATTAATTAAAAATATAGAAAAGAATAATGAAAAAATAATGAATCAAAGAGGCAATTTAACACAAAGAACAAATGATTATAAAAGATTTATTAATCCTTTAATTAAACCTGCTGATCCTTTAATTAAAAGAACAATTTTTCCTACTTTTAAACCAAAATTTGGGAAAATGAAATATCATATTAACTTACCTAATTTTATTGGGAATGAACCTTTAATTAAATTTGAATATAAACCTTGCAATTTTAATTTACAAAATCAAAATGAAAAAATGTATGAAGTTAATTTATATATTAATTCTCATACTATGCTTAATAAATTAGTATATTTAAAAACTAATTTAAATAAAGATGGTTGTATTGAATTAGAAAATATTGTTAATGTTAAAAAATTAAATAATTCAACTTCAGAAGATAATAATAATACTTATAATAATATTAATAATAAAGAAAAAAATTCTTCAACTTCAGATTATTTAAATAATCAAAATCAAGATAATTTAAGTTTAAATCAAAATAATATTAATAATAAACACTCTAATAAAAATAAAAATGAACAATTACCTAATGATGAAACATTAATATTTGAATCTAGATTTGAAAGTGGAAATTTATTATGTGCTTTCAAAGGAGATAATGATAATTCTTATCAATTATATCTTCAAAATGATACAAATACTACAGGATATATTCAATGGTTTTTTTTTAGAGTATCTAATACAAAAAAAGGTAAAAAAATAAATTTTAATATTATTAATATGTTAAGAAAAAATTGTCTTTATCAAAGTGGTATGAAAATAATGACATATTCAACAAAACAAGCAGAAAAAGAAAATATAGGGTGGCATAGAGATTGTTCAAATATAATGTATTATCCAAATAATTTATATGTTTTTAATAAAACATCTGAAAGAAAAAGACTTTTATATTCCTTATCCTTTAACTATGAATTTAAATATGATAATGATATAGTATATTTTGCAAATTCCCTTCCATATTTTTATTCAACCTTAATGAAAGAATTAAATAAATATGAATTAGATGAAAAAAATTATCCTTTTTTCCACAGAAAAACTCTCTGTTCAACATTAGGTGGAAATGACTTGGATATGTTTACCTTAAACTCTCATTATGATATTTATAATGGGACAACATCTCATAGAGACTTTAGAAAAGGGATAATTCTGATAGCTCGACAGCATCCGGGTGAAACAGTGGGATCTTATGTGATGCATGGAGCAATGGAATTCCTTCTCGGATCTAGTGATGAGGCGAAGAAGCTTCGTGAGCTTTACCTCATCAAAGTAGTCCCCATGATGAACCCAGATGGAGTTCTTGTTGGTAACTCACGTACAAGCTTCGCTGGATGTGACCTTAATCGAAGATGGTTAAAACCTAATGAAATTATTCACCCTGAAATTTATTATACTAAAGAAATGATTTTAAAACTTTACAGTCAAAGAGAAATTGGTTTTATTTGTGATTTTCATGGTCATTTTGGTGCTTTTAATTCATTTTTTTATTGTAATTTTAAAGATAATAAAAGACTTTGTTCTCTTTTTCCTTTTCTTTGTTGTAAATTATCAAGAATTATTTCTTATCAACAATGTAATTTTGGAATGCCGAAATTTAAATATTCAACTGGGAGAATTACTTTATTTAATGAATTGAATAAGGAAAATGAAATTGATGGTGGGAAAAATAATAATAGTATTGTTTGTTTAGAAACAAGTTTTTTTGGAGTTAATAGAAATGGAGATTTAAGTAGAACTTATTTTACAAGTGATTTAATGAAAGAAATTGGAAGAGATGTTTGTTTAGGAATGCTATCTTATTATTATAAATATGAGAATTTGAATGTAGAAAAAAAATTTGTTTATATTGATGTTGATATGAATGAATTTAATGATTTTGTTAAAGATGAAAATGAAAGTGATGATAATAAAAGTGAAAGTGAGCCTTCAATAGATAATTTTGATAAAGAAAAAATTATGAAATTACTTCCTACGAAAATGAAAGGGAAAAAAAAAGGGAAGAAAAATTCTTTAGTGAAAAAATTAGGAAATGCTAAAAGAAATAATAATAGAAGTTCATTAAACAATTCTAATATTGAAATTAAATTATTTAATCCATTAACACAGAATTTAAAACCAAAAACAGGAGAAAAAAATAATAATAATAAGAATTCACAGAAGAAAATAACAATTAATTGTGATAATAAGAAAGAAAAAGAAAAAAATATAATAATAGATGAGCCTTTAAGAAAAGATGCTCAAACTCAAACAGAAGATATTTTTTTTAAAATGCATTGGTCTTATTTTGCAGGAGAATATCCTATTTTACAATCTAAATTAAATAGAAATTTTATTTCTTCAGCAAAAAAAAATTTTGAAATGTATCGTTCTAAAAGTCAAAGTGATAATATTGGATATACTAAAAGTTTTAATTTAAATAATCAAGTAAATACTTTAAAAGTTTTTAAAGGATATAATTTAAATAATAATAATGGAAATAATTATAATAATAATAATAATAATATTAATAATAATATTAATAATAATATTAATAATAATAGTAATAGTAATAAATTTAATTCTAGTTTTTATAAGTTAAGTCCTTTACAAAGAACTCAATTTTTGTATAAGTCCAAAAATTTAAAAAAAAATTCTCAATTTTATTCTAAAGGAAATTTACCTTATAATTATAATTTAAGTGGAATTTTTGGAATGAAATAATTATTTATTATTATTGTATTAAATTATATAATGTTTTTTTTTTCAATTAATTAATAATATAAATTTTACTTTTATTTTTTTAATTATTTTCAAAATGATAATTATTAAATAATATAAAAGAAAGAAAAAATAAATTTAAAGAGTAAAAGAAATAAAATAACAAGAAACAGTAGATTAAAATTTTTTCTTGGTTTGTTTTATTTTACAACACATTTTTTTTGTTGATAATAACAGAGATTTAGAAAAAAATAATAAATTTTTTTTTTATTAAAGGATTATTGATTTTTTTGAAAAAGAAAAAAATATTAGTAAAACTATGAATAATAATTTTATTTGTTTTTTATTTTAATATTTAATTAATTTATATTATAGATTACTATCTATTATTGATATATAATTATTTATATTATTACTAATTATATTATTATATTACAAACCTTTTTTATTATTTTAGAATTGTTTTATCTTTCCCAAACAATAAATAATAACAATATAACCCATTACTCATTTTGCCAATATTGATTCCTATATATTTAGTTAATCTATTAAGAAGATTATTTCTTCTTTGAAACATTGAATTTGTATCATCCACAATTTGAAGAAGAACAGATAATTCAATATTTGAATTCATAATATCATAATGAAAATTTACTAATTCTATATTTTTTTCGTATAAAATATTCTTTATTTTTTTCAAGGTAATTGTTAAATAATTTTCTTGTATAAATTCTAAATTTGAATTATCTATATATTCATATTCTGAATTTGTTGGAAAAGGAAAAGTAAGTTCATCTTTTAAAATTAATTCTGACATTGGCTTTTTTTTTATTATAATATTTTTAAAAGATTCAAATAAATCTTTACCTTTATTTAATTTAATTTTATTATTTTTATCTACTTGAATAAAGGAATCTTTTGATAATGATTTTATAAAAGGAGAATATTTATTTATTTTTTCAATAACAATTGAAGGATTTTTCCTTATTGAATTTATTTCCATAATCATTGATTCTCTCATTGTTTCTAAATAAGTTGAAGCTTCTATACTATTATTTTGAATATTATTTGTATTTGTTTGATTAGATGATCCTTTTGAATCAAAAGGATTTAATTTAATATCATTTTTATTAATATTATATATTAAATAATTTAAATTTCTTTTACTTAATAATTTATTATCATTAAAAGTATTTTCTAATTTAATATCAAATTTATTTGAACAAACTTGACAACCCATACTTTGTAAAATTAAATTAAATTTATAAACAAATTAAAAAATAATTGAAAAAAAAAAATAAATATATAAAAAATGAGTAAACCAACTCCAAAGAAAAATCCTTTTGATACATCAAATGAAGAAGAAGAAATTGCAGGAGTAGATTCTCCAGTGGATACAAATAATCAATTTACTTTTGGAGGAAATAATCCAGAAGATTTAATAAAAAAAGGATTAAAAAATTCAGGAATTCCAGAAGAAGCAGTTAAAGCAGGAATAAAAATAGGACAAGAAATTATTAAAGAATCAAAATTTATTGATTATTTCAGTTTAGATTTTTTAAAACCTTATTTTAAAGTTAATAATAAATATGTTTTAATCAAATTAAAAAATATTATTCTTCCTTTTTTACATAAGGTTGATTCTAATAAAACAAATAATTTCGAATTCCCTGATTTATATATTCCTTTAATGGCTTTTATTACTTATGTTTTATTAATTGGGTTTAATTCTGCTTTTCAACAAGATAAAATTTTTCAACCTGAAATTTTAGGTAAAGTTTTTTCAAAAGATTTTTTTATTTTACTTTTTGAAGTTTGCTTATTAAAATTAACTATGTTTATTTTTTCCAGTATTCAAATTCCTTTTATGGATTTATTATGTTATATTGGATATAAAATGGTTCTTATTGTTTTTGTTGTTATTTTTTGGATTGTTTTTCCTGTTAAAAAAATTTTATATGTTTTAATTAGTATTATTTCTCTTTTATCTATGATATTTTTTACTAAATGTTTAAAAATGAGAGTTACTCAAGATAATAATTTTCAAAAAATTATAATTTATTTAGCTTCAACTTTAGAAGTTGTTACTATATTACTTTTATTACTTGATTTATATATTTATACTTCTTAGAAATTTTAAATTTTTTTTTTTATTTTTTTTAATTTAATTATAATATGTTATAAAAATATATTTTATTTTAATTGTGGAAAGATAATCTATCTTTTATATCACTTTTTAAAAAATTATTCCTTCTTCTATAATCTTTCACGAAATCTTCATGTTCTTGAACAATTTGATTATGTTCTTTTTCATCTTTTTCTTTTTTTTCTTTAAGTAATTTTTCCATATCAAAAATATACTTACTTAAAGCTTCACATTCATCTTCTAATTTAGAAATTCTTTCTCGATAATTTTTTTTTTGTTGTTCTCCAATTAAAAACATTCTCATTCCATAACTAATAGAGCTTTCATAAAGAGTTTGATAAGTATTAATAGTCATATCAGCTTCAGTTTTAATTCTCATTAATAAAATACCTCTTTCTAAGCAATTAATAGTAATTTGTCTGATTAATTCATAGAAAGTTTCATCATATAATCTTTCTCTTATTGGACATAAACCATATAATCTTGCATTTTCATTTTTTAAATGTTCTCTTAATCCATCATATAAATTTATCACTTCTGCTTTTGTTACTGGATTACATGATACATATTGAACCCACATTTGATCTCCTGTTTTTAATTTTTTAGGAGGAAGAATTTTATTCAATGCATCTTTTAAAGAATAATCTGATATATTTATTCCATTTATTATATTCTTTAAAAATAATTCACTTAGTTCATTATTCTCATCTAATTCTGCTAATAATTTTTTATTTGATATTGTGGCTGATACTAAGAAAGGAGTGTCGAAACGAATTAAACTTTCTCCTGAAGATACTAATTCTGGAGGAGGGTTATTTGATGTGTTTTGATATTCTGAACTTGGAATTGAGGTTTTTGATGATTTTTGTGTTTTTCCTTTTTTCCTTTGATTTTTTGACATTTATAATTTTTATTTTTTTTAAAAATATTCATATTTAAAAATTAATAATTAATAATTTGAATAATCATTTCTACCTCTTTGAGCAAAAGCATTATTCCCATAATTATAATAATTATTTGCACTTCCACCATCTAAATTCCAAACATTATTAACTAAATATTCGAAATAATTATTATCAGAAATTCCCATTGAAATTTGACTATAAAATTTATAAAAATCTTCAAAATTCATGTAACCAGAATTAGCTTTACTTAAATGAGAATTATACTCTAAAAATATTTGTAAATTATCAATAAAATCATTTATTATTTCTTCTTTTGTTTTTTTCCTTGCTACCCATTCAGGATCTCTTGAAGCATTATAATTATTTTTTAAATCATTTATTGACAGTTCATTTTTCCCATTTGAAATTACATTAAATATTCTTTTTATTAAATAATCTCTTCTAGGAGGAATATTTCCAATTAATCCTTTTATAAAATCATCATAATTTATTTTCCCTGTTTTATTTGGGTCAAATAGAGAAAAAATTGATGCTATTTCATCATGAGTTAATGAAAGTCTATAAATAGTTATTATTTTTTCAAAAGTTGGAAAATCTATTATTCCTGAATGTGATGAATCATACATTGAAAGCATTTTTTCTATTACAAATAAACTTTTAGGACCTCTAGATATTAACATACTTCTTAATTTTGGGAAAGGAGAATTATTTTCTTTTTGATTTTCAGATATTTCATAATTGGAATTAGTTATTAATGTATTATTTGTTATATTTGAATTTATTTCATTATTATTATTTAGTGAATTATTTATGGAATTATTGTTGTTAATTGTTGAATAATTATTATTAATATTATTATTTGATGATGTTGTTGTTGTTATTGTTGTTAATTGATTATTTAATCCAAAGTCTTTCTTTGTTATTGATTGGGAATATTGTCTATTATTAATAATATTATTATTATTATCAAATTGTGTTTGAATTTGGTTTAAATTATTGTTGTTAAATTGATTTTGATTAAATTGATTTCTATAATCAAATCTCCCACTTATAATATTATACTTTGGAGGACTTCTAATAACAGGATTAAAAGACTGTGGTCTATTAATTTGAATTTGAGTATTTTTAAAATTTTGAATAGGAGTATTTATTCTTTGATTAATATTAATATTTTGTTCAAAAAATTGATTTTGAATATTATTATTTCTATTATGATAATTTATTGGTGTACTCCAAACATTATTCATCATATCAATAAAGTAATCTTCATTTTTAATTGAAGCACTTATTGGAGAATAAAATTCAATAAAATCTTCAAAATTAATTTGATTATCATTTAATTTTCCTTTAAATGATAAAAAAGTATCTAACATAAAAATAAATTCTCCAAAAATTTCATTTTCTTTTTTTCTATTCATTAAAACTTCAGGATGTAAATGTGGATTAAATATACTTTTAATTAAATTAACCTCTGTATATCCTTTTCTGTTGATATCAATTTTAGCAAATTTTTCAATAATAATCATTTTTCTTCTTTCACTTAAAAAACCTCTTAATAATCTTAAAAATTCTTCTGTTAAAATTTTATTTTGTTCTGATATATCTAATAAAATAAAAAAGTCTTTTATTTCATTTTCAGAAAGATTTATTTTTGATTCTTTTATACTTGAAAGGAAATTTTGGTAATTTATTGTTTTGGAAATTTTATCTTCTTTTTCATTTAATTTCGAAACTAAAATATAATACATCAATCCATTATTTATATTAATTTCATTTTGGAATAATTCTAATAAATTTTGGAAATATTGATTCATTCCTGCATTATTATTTATATTTATGTTTTCTTTATATTTATTCGAAGTTTGAGTATCAATTTGAGATTGTTGATTATTTTCTTCTTTCACATTATTATTATTAATATTATTATTATTGGAGTTTAATGGAGTAATTGGTTTAAATCTTTCATTTTCATTTATAGGAATTTGATTTGGTATATTACTTTGTAATTCAGGTTTCATTGGAGAATTTGGTTTAATATTATATGATTGAAGATTACTATCAATAGTATTAGTATTTATATTATTATTAGTATTATTATAATTATTGTTAATTTGATTTGATGGTGTCCAATCGAAAATATTTTGAATAAAATTTCTATAATTTATTATTCCAGTTCCATTAGTATCAAATATATTAAAAAGTTCATTTAATTCAGATTCTGAAAAAACACTAAGTCCAATTCTATTAAAAACTCTTGTCCAATTTTCTCTTCTGATTGTCCCATTATCATCTATATCATAAAATTTAAAAGCATTAAATAATAAATTCATTTCTGATGTTGTTGTTCTTGCTTTCAAAGATAATTTTTTATGTAATTCATCTTGAAAAATTGAAATTAAATTATCTGTCATTTTATTATAAGAAATATAAAAACAGTTATTATATAAAGAATAAATAAAAATAAAAAAATTAATTTAATTTAATTAATAATGTTTTATTATATAAAATAAGCAAATTAAATATTACTTATTCCAAATATATATTATTAAATTCATTAATATTATCTTTCACGAATTTAAAACTTTGAAAAATAGGAGTAACATATTCTATATTATCAATTTGTGAGATTCTTTTAAACACAAAAAATAATTGTTTAATATCATCAATAGTTAAATTATTTAAATTTCCTATTTTATCATAACTCATTAAACAATAACAATTAAGTTGAAATAATAAATTACTAAAAACATTAATTATTAATTTATTATCTAAAGAATAATCATAAATTCTGGAAATTAAATTTAAAGTTTTATCAGTGAGATCATTTTTTTCATCATTAGAAATTTTATCAGAGTAAAAAAACAATAAATCTGAAATATACTTATTTGCATAATTTAAATATTTTTCATTAGAAACAAAATCAATTGAATTTTCAATGAAAGCTTCTAAAAATTGAGATAAACTACAATGATTATTATATAAATCTGTTATTATTTCCCAATCATAAAATATATCTTCTTCATTTTCAATTGATTCTTTCCAATTTAATAAATCTAATCTTATTTTCTCATTAATTTCTTCTTGAGAATATTTACTATTTAATTTATTTGATTCTTTATATTCTTTTCTTATTTCTTCTTTTCCTTTTGCATCTATATTTTTTTCAAATTGTGTTTCTTCCCAATTAGCTTTTTTTTTTTCTATTAAATTTATTATTTTATATTTTATATGACCTGGAAGTTTTTCATTTGCTTGAATTAAATCTAATTTATTAATATAATAGTCTAATTTATTTTCAAATTCTTTTAAATCATTTTCTTTTATTTTTCCTTTTTGATTTTTTAATAATGTTCCAAATTTATCTATTAAAATAACAATACCTTCTAAATTTAATAATTTTAATAATTTATCTCCTCCTTCTTTTTCATATCTTTTAAATAAATTATTTATACATACTAAAATATTTTTTCTTGATAAAATTTGATTTTTAATTAATTCCCCAATAAAATTAACATTACCTAAAATAAATTGTTTTAATTTAATTTCCCTTTCAATAGGATCTGATTCTTTAATATAATCATCAAATTGATTATTATTATCAATTTTAAATATTTCTCTGCATTTATCCAATAATTTTGTTCTCATGATTGAAGGAACTTTTTTTGAATTATTATTATTTTCTGTTCTTTGAGGAAGAATGATATCTAATTCCTTACATAACTTAGCATATAAATTTACAAAAGCTTTTTCCCTTACTGCTTTTGGTAATATAACATCTAAAAATTTTTCTTGGTAATTTATATCTTTTGATATTTTATTAAATATTAATTGTTTAGTTTCTTCATAATTATCTACTGTTAATATATTTAATAATTCTATTAAATCATATTTTATTGGATCTTTTAATTTTAATTTATCTAAATTTTCTTTGTAATTTTCAGCTAATTTAATTTCATTTGTTATATCTTTTCTTCCCCATTTTTCTAATTTTTCTTTTGAAGAATTATTTATATTATTTAATGATATATTCTTCTTATTATAATAATTTTCCTTTTCTTTTGGATATTCATATATATAATCTTTCATTAGATTTATATGATTTAATATATCAACATTTAATAATGTTGTTTCATTTGAAATTTTCCAATTTTGAAATTGGAAAATATATTCATTTGAAAAAATTGGGAAATTTTTTTCTTTATTTGAATTTACAAAATAAAAGTTAACTATTTCAATATTATTTACATTAATATTTATAGAATTATTTTCTTTTTTTTCAACTTCAAAAGCTTTTTCTTTTTTATATAATTCATCATTAATTTCTTCTTTAATATTATTTTCTTCTTTATAATCATAATCATTTAATTGTGCATCATCAACATCAAAAAATCCTTTAAATTCATTATTAGATGGAAAACTTCTAAAAGTTTTATTATATTTATAATAATTTCCTTTATGTTTTTTAGTATCTGAATTATTATAATAAGTTGTTTCATTGAAATAAAAATTTGGGTGATTTCTTTTATTATTATAATTTGAGAAATTATTATTTACAAAATGAGTTTGAGAATATTTCTTTTTTTGTTTTGAAATGTTTTTTGAATAATTACTATTTGTATTAATATAATCTTTTTTTTCTATTTCATTCCAATTATAATTATAATAATGATTTTCATCATAATTTAAATTTTTATCATGAAAATAAGGAAAATATGATTGTTTTGATCTTGCTCTATTATATCTTTCTACTTTTGACATTAATAGAATAAAAAAAATTTTTAATTTTCACTTAATTGTTTTTTTTCTTTATATTAATATAATTTTAATTGCGATTTTCTAGAAATTTACTTATTTCTTATTTTTTTTAAAGTTTTTATTATTAAATATTTTATGTTTAGGTTTATTTAAAAGGAGTTAAAAAAGATTGTTTTGTTTCTTTTATTTGAAAATTACTTTTTATAAGACAATTGAACTTAGAATAAATCTTCAAATTGTTTTTTGTGATTAATTTTTTTTTTTTTTGGACATATGAATTATTTTTTTTTTAAATTTCATCAAATTATATTTTAAACATTTAAAAAAAATGGAGACATTTGTTTCATATAAATCATTTCTTTTATTAATTTTCTTTAGAATTTTATAAATTAGATATATTAAATTTACATGAATAAAAATTAAATGACTATAATGTTTTCTTTTATAAAATAAATTGAGCAAATGATTATATTTTACATTTTTTATTTTTTTTTATTTATTCATTTTTTTGTTATTTAATAATATATATATTTATAAATTAAATTCTAATTTACTTTTTTTTAAAAAAAATAAAAGTTTATTAATATTTTAAATTAAAATGTAATAAAAATAAAAATTTAAATCAAATATACATATATTTAATTTAGTATAACAACTAATATTTTTGCACTAAAAATATATTTATTATTATTTGTTATAATTATTTTATTTAATTTATAAAATTGAAAATATATGCCAAAAATTAATCAAAATCCAAATTCTTTAAATTTATTTGATAGAAATAATATAAGTTCAAAAGTCCCTTTAAATAACAATAATTCTTTAAATCTTATGAATAATAATAATAATAATAACAATAATAATAAAGATTTATCTCTTTTAAATGAAAATACAAAGACAATAGAAAATTCAAGAGATGAAAATTTTAACATTCAAGAAATAATTATTAAAAATAAAATTAGAACTGATGTTTTTGGAAATGAAATTAAATTAGGAAATAAAAAAAATTGTAAAGTTACTTTTGCTGATCAAGAAGAAATAAATAAAAAATTAGTTGATATTGTAAAAATTGAAAGTTTTAAAAAATATTATTCTATGAATGATTTAGGAAAAAAACAAAAAAATAAAATTGTTTGTTGTCAATGTAAAATATTTTAATATAAAGGAAAATATTTTATGACTTATTAAAGATTCTTTCATCTTTAAAACCTTTTCAATAAATATTGAGGGGATTGTATATTTTATTATTATATTTTTTATTTTAATTCATATAAACATATTAATTAATAAATCCTTTTTAATTATATGATAAAAAAAAAGAAAAAAAACTAAAAAAAACATTTTAATAAAAACAAAATTAACAAATTAAAAAAAGAATTAATTTTTAAAAATAATTTTATAATGGGATGTGCAGTATGTAGAAACACAAAAACAATACAATCTCTAAAATCAAATTTAATAATAAATGGAGATGATTTAAATACAAATTCCAAATTTACAATGGTAGAAATAAAACAAACTCATAATGAGAAATCACTGAAAAATGTAAAAACAAGAGGAAGAAGAGGTTCATTATCAAATGTAATTCAACTTCAAGATTTTCCTTCGAATAAAATGTTAAAAGAAATAAATTTCGCAAGAAAAAAACCATTAGAATATATTAGCATTATAGTAAAATATAAGAAAAATATTATTAATTTGAATGGAAAAGAATATTTAAAAATTGATGATAATAATCATTATATAAAGTTAAATAAAGGAAAAGAAAATTTTGATAATTGCATTGAATTTTTAAAAGAAAAATCCAAAAGCAAATTAAAATTAAATAATTTAATAATGTCTGAAGATTTAAAAGTTCCTTTTCCTTCTTCTTGTCCTGAAAATTGTATTTCTCAAAATTATTTACAAAGTGTTTTAATTTTTAAAACAAGTGAAATTGGAAATAAAATTAATATATTAGATTTTCATTATGATATTTCTATAAGTAATAATATTGAATTATCTACAATGATGCAAATTGTTGATGATACTGATGATTGTACATTTCAAAGAAGAAAAAATATTTTTAATTCTAAATCTAAATTTGTGGGAATTACTCAAGGAAATATTAATGAAGATTTATCTTGTTATTATCTTATGTTTGGAGAATGATTTTTTACTTTTTGTATTTACTATAGTTAATTAAATTCTAAATTTTATTATCATATTATATATATAAAATTATAGATTTTGCACTAAATAATTTTTTGCTTTTAGAAAAAGATATATATATAGTTTAATTTTATTTATTGAAATTTAATTATAGAAAAATATAGGATTTTATATTTTTTGAAAATTTAATAAATCTTCTTTAATATTATTTATATTTTTATTCAAATTATTTTTTTTTTTTTCATTTTTTAATTTAAGTAATTTATTTTCATATGTTAATTTTAT
>JAEEGK010017352.1_pt1 | contig 15711 bp, 9 predicted proteins | sample 8958771 | NCBI WGS metagenome assembly JAEEGK01 (sample SAMN16246547, study PRJNA631951) | gut metagenome | biome: gut microbiome; feature: rumen; material: SC-attached | host: Bos | place: Iran: Karaj | collected 2018-10
ATTATTTTATAATTATATAAAATATAAAAATAAAATTTAAATATTAATTAATAAAATAATTAAAAATTAATATTTAAATTATAAATTAATTAATTTTATTTTACAACTTTTAAGCTACTTAACATTTTTCCAGCAATGACCCAAGGAAAAGATAAAATTCTATTTTGATTTTCTTCATCTGCTCTTTCAGGTAATTTAAAATATCTTTTAATTCTATCTATAAAAATTTCAATAGATTTAAATTGATTTTCAATAATTAAATTTATTTCATTTTCTAAATTAAAATAATTATCATAATATTCATCAAAATCATTTTCAAATAATTCAAAACATTCTTCAAATCCAAAATTATTTTTTTCATAAACATTACTCATATTAAAATTATTAAAATCATCTTCTTTTCTTAAAGATTTAATAATAATTTCTTTAAATTTTTCTTTGAATTCTAATAAATTTGTTTTTCCTTTTTCAATAATTTCTTTTAAATCATATGAAATCATATAACAAGCACTCGCAAATAAATTTAAATTATTTTTATAACAAATTTCATTATTTAAAAATAACAATTCTTTTTTATTAAAAATAAATTCCAAACCATTTTGAAAATTTTTATTATATTTATGAAAAATTTCTTTCATTTCATTAGAAACTTTTTCTCTTAAATCATAATTATGCTTTTTCTTTGAAAAAACACTTTCTTCATTATCTGTATTATTCCCAGTTAATAAAACACTTTCAAATTTAACTTCATTTTTCCTTAAAATATTAATAATTTCATTAAAATATTCAATATAAAAAACAAACGCCAAAAAACAAAAATTTTGATAACCTTCAACAATCAAATCACAATCAATAAATCTTCTATTTTCAACATTTTTATTCTTTATTTTATCACAATATTCTTTAATTTTATCATATAAAAGTCCTAAAATAGTTCTAGATTCATATACATTTTTTTTATTTTCCATATAATGAGGAAATTCTTTCGGTTGCTCCTCTTCATCTAAAATAATTTCTTCGCCAGTTTTTGGCGCATCAACCGCATGCGAAAATTTTTCAGCAATTCTTTTTGGAATTTCCCCATTCGCACCCAAAGGATCTTTATCAGCCATTGCTAAATGAGCATCGCCTATGATACCTAAACTATTTAAATTCGTATATTCAGCATAATATTTTAATATATCTTTTATTTTAATGTTATTATTTATTAAAGGTTTGGTTTCTAAATTATAATTCATCGGCGGAGAATAATTTATTTTAACTAAATCATTATCGTAGAAAATAAAATAATTATCGCCATCAAGGTCACTACCTGACAGTTCGTTTGGATGTGGGCGTTCACCTTTTTGAGGGAAAATAAGAACATTTTCATAATTTTCAAATATTTTGTATTTTTCTGTTGAAGGATCGTTTTCGTTATATTTTCTAAATCTTAATGAACGAATGTCTCCTGGATGTAAACAAGGACATTTTGCGACTGTGCAATATTTATCTAAAATTAAATCGAAATTCTTTCTTTTTATATGACAAAATGCCTCTCCGTAATTTAATATTCCATATTCATCCATAATACCTATCACATAAGCGGAATCTTTTACATAAATTCTAGCTCGATTTTTTAAATCTTTATATAATAAATTTTTATTATTATCTACTAAAGATTTTATTAATCTATCATTATTCATATTAATTCCTGAATTATTCATTTCTCTAAATGTTTTATTCCATTCTTCATAATGAATTAAATTCAATACGAATTTTTCATCTTCTAAACTATTAATATATTCATTTAATTTATTAAAAAATATTTCATTTTTTATGCCTCTTGCGCTCATTAATAAAATAACCTGTCTATTTAAATAAGCTTGAATGTATCTTGAATAATCACATAATTCAAAATAATTTTCATTTTCTATTTTAACTTTAAATTTAGTTTGACTAGGTCTTATATAAATATTACCAGTAAAATCATCGAACATAGTAGTCCAAACACCTTTGCAACCTAAAAATCTTCCCTGAAAACAAGAAGGAACATGATTTAAATGAATTTTATCTGATATTTTTTTAGCTAAAATATAACTAATTTTTCCTACACCATCACTAAAAATATATAATTTATTTCCCTTTTCATCTGTTTTAATTATGTCTGGAATTTTTATTATATTTTCTTTTAATATTATTATTGTGTTTCGTGTTGTTGTTAGTGTTTGACTTACTCTTGCGCCAAATTTAGCTACTATGTTTATGTTTGAATAATCTCCCGTTAAAGGTAAAATAGATTCTGGATCGGTTAATAACCAACATGAACTATTTCGAAATTGACTTTGAGAATAATTAAAAAATTTATAACTTTTATTTACTAAATTTATTCCTTTTTCTAATCTAAATTTTATAAATTCTATTAATATTTTATTATTCCATTTTGTTTCACTAAAATCGTCCATTTTAAAACCACAAATCATTGATAAATAAGTTGAAGATAAATAATTTCTTAATATTCGATTTCCTTGATCTAAAATATAAGGCGTAAATAATGTAAAAGTTGGTGTTATAATAATTCTTTGAATTCTTAATAAATTTGGATTTTTAGATGCTCTTGTTATGTAATCTATTCCAAAATTTATATAATTATTATAAACTAAAATGAAAATTTTTTTTAATTCTTTTTCAAAATCACTTAAAATAAATTCAATTCCTCTATTTTGAAAAGTGTCTATTAATTTATTTAAAGATTCTATTAAAAATAAAGGAAATTCATTTTCAGAACAAATATCAAAAATTATTTGTTTATAATTTTTTTTATTAAATAATAAATTATCAACAAATTCAATTGCATTAAAATATGTTAAAATTCCTTCACTAACAATAGCTAAAATTAAATAATTAAATTTAATAATATTTAATTCAGGAATTTTATTATTTTCATCATATAATTTTAATTTTAAATAAATTTCTTTTAAATCATAATGTTTATTTATATTAAAATAACTACTTAATGTTAAATATTTAAAATTTTTAGATGAAATTAATTCTAATGTATTTTTTATTATTTCTATTTTTTCTCGATGAATAATTTTTTCTTTTTTTACTATTTTTTTTAAATGATACATAAATGAATTAAATTCAAAATTTTTATTATTTTCTTCATTTTCATTTATTAAATTATAATCAAAATTATTATCAAATTTTTTGTTTATTAATAAAAAAAATCTTTTGAATTTTAAATTATCAATTTCATCTTCAAAATTTCTAAACGGAAAAATTGTATTTTCATATTCATTTTTTCCGCTAATTAATAAAAAATTAGTTTTAAATAAAGGTGGATGTTGTAAATCTAAAATAAAATAATTATTAGAATATAAAATTTGATTAATTGAATTATTTTTAATAAAAATTTGAAACATAATTTTTTTATTTTTAATATTATTATTAATATTTTCTTTTAAATTTTCAATATCATTTTTATAAATTGAATGATCAAACATATTATCAAAAATATTTTGTTTAAAAAAATTTGCATATGTTTTTATTGAAATTTCTATTTGTTTAAATTCATAATTAAAATTTAGTTTAAAATCACTTTTTTCTGTGTTTTCATAATGATTTTTATCATTTTTATTTTTATTAAATTCATAATCAACGAGATTTATAAAATTTTCATTAAATTCTCCTTCAAATTTTGATGTTAAAAATTTAATATTGTTTAAATAAAAAAATTGATTAGTTTCATATTCATTTTCTATTTCATTTTGAGGAATGAAATTTATTAAATTTATTTCATTAAAATTATTTTGAAGGTTATTTATATGATTATTATAATCATAATTATTTTGAAAATTTAAATTGTTTTTTATATCAAAAAAATTTTGTAAATTACTTTTTAGTTCATCATTTTCCATAAAAATAAATATGAATTAAATTCAAATATTAATAATAAATTTATTCTAAATTTTAAAGTTTTTTTTTTTTCTAAAATTTAAAAATTAATAATATTCAATAATTTATTTTTTTAAAAATAAATTATTAATAAAAAATTTTTAAGAAAAAAAAATTTTTTTTAATATTTTTTTATTTATTTTATGAATTAAAATCTAAAAGAAAAAAATTTAAATTTATGATTAAAATTAAATATAAATAATTTTTTTCACATTTAAAATAATTAATAATAATTATTAATTAATTTTATAGTTTTTTATATATAAAAAAAATGCAAAATATTTTAAATGAATTTATTCCTTTAGAAAATCGTACAAAAGAAAATAATTGTTTCATAAACGTTGTAATTCAACTTTTATCACATTCTCAATTATTTATGAACAAATTCTTATCAATAAAAATAGAAGATAGAAACAATCCTTTAAAAACTCTTCAAATATTATTAAATGACTATAAAAATTTAACGTATTCATCTGAAATAAAAAGATTAGACATAAAAAATTTCCGTCAAAATTTAATAAAATTATACAATAATTATCATGAAGGAACTTTTGGTGATTCAATAGAAATTTTAAATAATATTTTTAATATAATTCATTCATTTTCATTAAAATCAAAATTAAACATAGAAAATAATAAAATTTGTAATCCTTTGTGCATTAGTCATGAATTATTTTCATTAAAAATAAACGAATTAATAACATGCAAAAATTGTAAAAAACAAAAATCAATAAATTACGATAATAATTATTTCATATATGAAATTTTTTCTTTTGAATTATTAGAACTTTTATTTGGAAAAAAAATCGAAACTTTTCAAAATAAATTATTCACTATTCAAAAAAATATTATAAATAAAGATTTTCAAGGAACAATAGAAAATTGTCATTGTTTAAAAAAAGATTACATTAAAAATTTATATTTAAAAAACGTTCCAAATTATTTTTTAATTAATTTAACATGGGACAATTATTTACCAAAATTAACTGATGTTTGTAAAATGTATAATTTAATTCCTTTGATTGAAGAAAACAAAAATTTATTTCAAATTGATGAAAAACGATTAATATTTAAATATTATTTGTATGGAATCATTGTATTTTATAATTATCATTACGCATGTTGTTTGAAATCAAATAAAAACAAACATGAATGGTATTTTATTTCTGATTATGACATTGTTTTATTTGATAATTATAAAGAATTAATAAGAAATTTAATTATAAATCATTATCATCCGGTTATTTTATTTTATACGAAAAATAGATTAGTTGATAATGAAAATAAAGAAAATACAACTTTTGATAATATTGAATATGAAAGTTTGTATTTTTACTGTAAAGAACAATTAAAAAAACAAGGAATTGAAGTTCCTATTAGTAGACAATCAAGCTCAAATTCACCTATTTTTACTAAAAAAAGTGAAAGTGATTTAAAAGCTTTGTTATTATATAAAAATTCTAAAAAGAATTTGAATAGTTTAATTAATAATAATGAAAAAAGTAATGATAGTTTGAATAAAAAAATTTCTTTTTCTAAAGATGAATTTTGGTATTGTACAAATTGTAGAAAAAAAAATTTGTATCAAAGTTCAAAATGTTGGAATTGTCATAATGAAAATAATGCATTAAAAGAAGGAAATGATTTTTATGTAAATTATTTTCAAGAAGAAGAAGAAGAAAAAGAAGAACCATTTGATAAAGGAAATATTAAAAATTACATTGATCCTTTAAAAAATCTTAAAAATTTAAAGAGCAATTCTGAATTTGATTTAGAAGATTTAAATAAAGATTTTTTAAATTCAGATAAAAATAACAGCATTAATAATTTAAAAAATAAAAAAAAATAAAATATTTTTATTAACATAAATTAATTATATACAAATTAACATTTTAACAATAAATTATATAAATATATTTAAAACAATAAAATTATTATTATTATTATTATCTTATTATTATTATTTTTATTATTATTATTATTATTATTATTATCTTATTATTTACAAATCTTTTTTATTTATTCTTGAAATTTCCCAATTGTAAGTAACATCACCGAAATTTACATTTTTCATTACGATTTTTCCTTTGTCTCCAAATTTACTCATATTTATGCTTTGAGACAAATCGTTTATTTTACTTTTTGTTTGGTTATTATTATTTAAATATAGGCTAAAATCCATAAAAGATTCTAATTTTTTTGTTATTTCTAAATTTGTATTTTTACTTAAATCGAAATTTTTAATTTCTTTTCCAAATAATTTTCTTGATGTTTCTAATTTTTCTTCTTTTTCTTTTTTATTTAATTTATTTTTTAATTCTTCAGGAACGTTTAAAAATTGAATAGTTTTTGACATATTTTTTAAACAATTTCTTAATAATCTCATTCTCATTGAAATAATTCTACAATTTTTTTTAAAACTATCAATATATTTATTAATTTTTATTTTATTTTTATTAATATTTTCTTTTTTTTCTTTTTTATATTTCCAATTTTCAATAATTTCTTCTTTTTTGAATATTAAATTTTCATTTTTAACTTCAGCTAAATTTTTCATTATTTCATTAATTTCAATGAATAAATTTCCTTTATTATGAAATAATTTTGTGTTTTTTTCAACAAATTCTGAAATAGAAAAATTTTTATATTTTTCAAATCCACTTCCAATAATTTTTGAATTTCTATTTGTAAAAATTTCAACTTCGTATAATTTTTTTAAAAATTGAATTATATATTCGTCTTTTATTTGATTTTTTTCTTCAACAGAATTTATTTGATCTTTATAATAATTTTTATTTTCATTTATTTTTCTTTTTGATTCTTCTTGAATTTGTCTTTCAATTAACATTTTTCCTTTAATATTTATTATTTTTTTTCTAATTTCTTTTTTTTTTATGATTTTATTTTTTATATTTTCGATTAATTTATTTATTTTTTTGTCATTGTTATTTAAATTCTTTAAAAAATTAATGTTTAATTCAAATGTTTTTTCTAAATCATACAAATAATATTTTGTTTCTTTATTTTTTACTGTTAATTTTTGAATTTCTTTTGTATTATTGTCTCTTTTATTAGGAATTTTTTTATTTAAACCATAAATAATATTTTCTTTATGAGAATTAAAAGTATAATCTAATAAAGAAATTGTTTGTTTTGATAAACTACTTGAAAATTTTGTTGATTCATTTTCTTTTTTAAATAAAATTAAATTATTTTGATTATTATTTTTATTTATTTTATTTCCAAAACTTTTTGTTCTTTTTGAATTATTTTTTGAATTTGATTGTTGATAATTATTATTATTATTATTATTAATATTATGAGTAGAAATGTTTTTTGATAATTTATTTGAATTTTTTTTTGGAATGAAGTAAATTTTTTTTATATTTTGATTATTTATAATTTTTTTGTTTTTATTAGGAATCATTAATATTATAATATTAAATATGAAATTTTATATAATTAAATTTATTAAAAATATTTTTATAATTATTAATTTATTTTTTATCTCTTTTATTTTTAAATTAAAAAATTATATTTTTTATTTAATATTAAAAATATCAATTTTAATATTTTTAATAATGAAAATAATTTTTTTTATTGATTATTTTAAAAAAAATTTTTATTATTTAATAATATCAAAATTAAATATTAATTAAATAAATAATATTAATAAATGAATAATAATAATAATAATAAAATTAACGAAAATAAATCACCCGAATTTTTATTAAAAATAGAAAATGAAATTTTAACTTTCGGTAAAAGTGACAATAATTTAATTCCAAATATTTCAAATAATGTAAGTTCATTTGATTTAAATAAAGATGATAATAATAATTTAAAAAATTCAAATAATTCACCAAAATTTGGAAATTTTTTAAATGAAATCGAAATAAAATCAAATAAAAAAACATTATTAAAAAATAATTTTTTACTATCAAAAAACAAAATAAATTCATTAAATAATAATAATAATAATTTTTTAAATAAAAAAAGAAAAATTTTAACATCTGAAGAATTAGAATTAGAAAAAATAAAAAAAGAAAAAGATGAAATTAAAAAACAAAACATTAAAAATAAACTTTTGTACATTAAAAGTAAAAATTTTATTCCAATTTCAATCACACCTTCTCCTTTAACATTAATAAAACCTTTTAATTTATCAAGTTCAAAAAATAAAAATTACATTAAAAATAGATTAATTTCAAATATTTTTGAAACAAATAAATTAAACGAAAAAATCAAAGAAAAAATCGAAAAAAAATATGAAAAATCAATAAATTTAAAAGAAAATATTAAAAATATTAATATTAATAATAATAATAATAATTTTTTTAATTCTAATCGAAAAAATAATAATAATTATAATTTTAATTTTATGACACCAGCTCGAAATAATAATAATAATTCAAATTTAATAAATAAATTTTTATCAACAAATAAAAATTTTATTAATAATTCAACTTATAGTAAATCATATTTTTTAAATGAATTAGGCTTCAAAACAATGACAAACGAAATGAAAAATTATTGTGAATTAACAAAAGATTTAATGAAAATAAGAAAAAACATAAAAAAAAATTAAAATTATTATTTTATAAATAATAAAAAAAATAATTATTTAAATTATTAAATTAAAACAATTTATTTAAAAATAATTTTTTTTTATAGTTTCAAAAAAATAATATAAATAACATAAAAATAAATATTTATTTTATACTTATATTAATTAAATAATGGAAAAAGATAATAATAAAAAAAATAAAATTTCTTCAAATCAACGTTTTTTATCACCTTCATTCAAAAAAGGCGCAGTAAAAGAAAACAAAGACGAAGAATTTAAAATAAATTTAATAATGGACGGAATGAACGAAGACGAAGAAACAATGTCACCTAAAATGAAAAAATCAAAAAAATCAAAAAGACTTTCATTACATGAAGGAAACGTTTTACAACAAGTTTCAGGAAAAAAACGAGCTAGTAACGAAATGGAAGCAGAAACAATAGATAAAATAACCGAACAAGCGAAAAAATTAAACATCGCTGAAAGTCACATTAAAAATTTAGCATATATGTCACAAGCAGGAAAAGGCGAAGATGGTTTTACAAAAGTTAATCAAGATTCATATTTAGTAATTCAAGATTTATATAAATTAGGCGATTTTAATATTTTCGGTGTTTTAGATGGACATGGAATGAATGGTCATTTAGTTTCTCAATTCGTAGTGAAATATTTTAATTCATACCTAAAAAAAAATAAAAAATTAAACATTTTAGAAAATCTCGATGATGTTTATGCATCTTTAAAAAAAAACAACTACGAAATCATAAGAAAAGCATTTAATAAAGCAGAATCTGAAATATCAAAAAGCGACATTGATGCAAACTTTTCAGGAACAACATGCGTGTTATTATTTCAAATTGGGGAAAAATTATTAACAGCAAATGTCGGTGATAGTAGAGCAATAATAGTCAAAGGAAAAGAAGCAATTCCATTGAGTATAGATCAAAAGCCAAATGATGAAAATGAAATGAAACGTATAATAAAAAATGGTGGAGAAGTTAGTCAATACGAAGAAGATGGTTTCGCATCAGGTCCATTTCGAGTATGGAAAAAAGGACAAATGTACCCCGGAATTGCAATGAGTAGGTCTATTGGAGATTTATTAGCTAGTACGTTGGGAGTCATACCTGAACCTGAAGTTCGAGAGGAAAGATTAGATAACAAAACTAAATTTATTGTTATATGCAGTGATGGCGTTTGGGAATTTTTAGATAATAAAGCTGTTAAAGATTTAGTCATGCCTTTTTATGAAAAAAACGACCCCGAAGGCGCATGTAAAAAACTTATTAATGAAAGTACTAAATGGTGGAATGAAGAAGATGTTGTTGTGGATGATATAACTGTTATTGTTATATTTTTTTAAAAATAAATATATATTAAAAATTGTCAAATAATTTAAATTATATTTTTATTAATTATAAATAAATAATATTTTAAAAATTATATTTTAAATGGCATTTTTAAGCATTTTCGGAAGAGTTTTAGAATATGATGAATCGAAACCTTTTTTTAAAATAATAAAAGATAATTTTATTGAAGTAGTAATAAACGCATTGAAATCTGAAAAAAGTTGTCGATATCCATTGTTTGGCTTTGAATTTGAATTTCAAAAAATAACAATCGATAATGAAAAAAAACATGTTTATTTAGATATAACAGCTCAAGATGACATTTTAAAATCATCTAAATACAACCTTCATTCCGAATTTCAAATAAGCCACGAATATGGAGGATGGATGATAGAATCAATTCACAATAACCCATTTAATTTTAATGAAATCGAAAAAATCCCACAAACAATTATTAATTTATATACATATTTAAATAACAAAATAGGACAAAATAAAATTTTATCTTTAGCTAATTTTCCTTTATTAGGAGTTGGTAATTATTTTATAGAACAAGATTATTTAAAATTAATCAACAACGAAGAAGAAAAAGACGAAAAAGAAGAAATAAAACTTCTTCTAGAACAAATTAAAACAAATCCATATAGTAAAAGTATATATACTTCAGATATGATAATAAATCGTCACCCTCGTTTTGCAGGACTAACAAAAAACATACGAACTCGTCGCGGCTCAAAAGTCGAAATAAAAGTTCCCATTTTCAAAGACATAAACACAAATTTAAACAACGAACCTTTTCCTAATTTCGTTCATATGGATTCAATGGCATTTGGAATGGGATGTTGTAGCACCCAAGTCACAGTAGGAGCATGTAGTTTAAATGCGGCTACTTTATTATATGATAATTTAATACCCTTCACACCCATTTTTTTAGTAATGAGCAGCTCATGTCCCATTTTTAAAGGAAAAATTACCGATTATGACAATCGTTGGAAAATCATATCCGATTCAGTAGATGATCGAACAGAAGATGAGCGAAACATTAATTCTCAAAATTATATAGAAAAAAGTCGCTATGGTCCAGTTTATTCATACATTAGCGATTCGAAATATTCATATGATTTTAATAATGATTATAGAAAATTCCCAATTAATAAAGATTATTATAATAAATTAATTCAAAATGGAATTTCGCCTAAATTATCTGAACATTTTTGTAATTTATTAGTTCGTGATCCTTTAGTAATTTTCAGCGAGAAAATTAATATAGATGACAAAAATGATATGTCTCATTTTGAAAATATAAATTCAACTAATTGGAATGCATTGCGATTTAAATTGCCACGTTCGTCAGATGGAGACACATGTTTTAAAATCGAAATTCGAACTTTAGATTTACAAATTTCGCCTTATGAAAATACTTCTATGATATGTATGATATTATTAACATATGCTTTAATTTTATGTTCAAATGAAATTAATTTTATCATTCCAATTTCGAAGGTCGATGAAAATTTTAAAAGAGCTTATAAAAAAGATGCTATAAATAAAGAGAAATTTTGGTGGAGAATTGATTGTTTTAAAGATGAAAAATTATTAGAAATTAATTGCACAAATTGTGTGAGATTTAGAAAAGAATTTAAAAGAGATGAAAATTTAACATATGAAAAAGATCAAAATAATATTAAAGAATTAACAATAAATGAAATTTTTAATGGATGCGAAAAATATAATTATCCTGGTTTGATTGTTTATTATAAAAAAATCATGAATTTTATGTTCAAAACTAATAATATGAATAATTATATTGATTTTATTGAAAAACGAGCGAAAGGAGAAATTTGGACCGATGCGAAATATATTAGAAATTTTGTAATGAATCATGAAAAATATAAAAAAGATTCTATTGTTAGTGATGAAATTAATTATGATTTGATTAAACATATTTTGTTAATTCAAAATGGAGAAATTAAACCAAAAGAAATTTTTGGATAATTATAAATATAATAAAATATTATTATTATTTTTATTTATATTTATATTTAAGTGGAATATTATGTTTTTAATTTATTAAAAAAATATTTAATTTAATTATTGATAATATAAATCATTTTTTGTTATGTAATTATTTGAAAAATCGTGAAATGAATTTTTTGAATAAATTTTATCTCGACTGAAATTTCGTTTTAAAATTTTTTGACTGTTTGTTAAAAATAATTCAAAGTTATTTATTTTATTTTTGTTATTAATATTAAAATAATTTTTATTTTTTTTATTTTTTTTTATTAATTTCATTGTTTTTTTTGTTTTAAAACTTGAAAATTTAGAATTATTATTATTATTATTATTAATACTTGGAAAATAATTTGTACTTGTCATATCATAATTTTCGCTATTAATTGTCATACTATTTTTCTTATGAAAATAATTAATACTTTTATTTCTGCTTTTATTATAATAAAAATATTTATTTAAAAAATTATTATTATTATTATTATTATTATTATTATTATTATTATTATTATTTAAATTCAAATAATTATTATTAATTTTAATATTATAATTATTAATTTCATATTTTTTATCTGAAAGGTTTCTTTTACCATTATATTTTTTAATTTTCATTTTATTTTTATCTTTTTTATAAAAGAAAAAATTTTGATTTTTCAAAACTTGTCTAAATTTAAAACTTAAATTATTAAAATTAAAATTATCATCATCATTTTCATTATGTTCATAATACAAAGGATAATTAAATTTAATAAGAAACGGATTAACTAAACTTTTTTCAATTTTAATATTTTTTTCTTTTTTTATTACAACTTTTTGAAATTTTAATAAAATATTCGTAATTTTAAATTTTTCTTCATCAGAAATTTCAATTAAATGAAAATTTTTAATTTTTTCTTCAATAATTTTTTTTTTGCTTAAATAAATGTACAATAAAATTAAATCATTAATTTTAATTTCATAATTTTTTGAAATTTCAAATAAAATATTTGAAATTTTTTCTATTTTTTTTGATAAATATTTAAATTCAATTAAATTAAAATTATTATTTTTTATTGGAATTAACATTAATTTTAATATTTTTAACCAAAAAAATTTTTTATTTGATAAAATTTTATTTTTATTTTCTTGAACAATTAAATTATAATTTAAATTTATTAAATTTATTTTTTTTGTTGAATTTATTAAAATTTCAACAAATTTATTAAAATATTTTACATTCGTGAATAATTTTACTTTTTTTTTTATTATTAATTGAATTTCAACCATTGAAAAATTATTATTATTATTTTTTAATTTTTTAATAATTTTTTTAATGATTAATGATTTTAAAAATATTGATTTAAATTCTTTATTTAATTTAACTTATAATTTCGATATTTTAAAAAATTTAGCTGAAAATTTAATAGAAAATCAAAAAAATTTACAATTACAAATCGCAAATATTTGTAAAGAAAATAAAGAAAAAGAAAAAAAAATTTTCGAATTAGAAAGTAATATTATAAAAATTGAATTAAAAAATGAAAATGATTTAGATAAAATTAAAGAATTACAAAATAAACACAATAAATTAAAATTAAAAGAAGTTCAAAATAATAATAATAATATTAATAATAATAATAATTTCGAAACAAAAATTAACGAAAATAAATCAAATAAAAACAACACAAATTCATTTGATAATAAACGTTTAAATTTTCTTGAAAATTCAATCAACGAATTAAAATCAACATTATCAAAATATTCTCAAACTTTAAATAATTTCGAAGATGAATCATACATAAATCTCAAAATAAATAATTCAATAGAAAAAACATTGTCGGATGAAATTTCAAATTTAAAATCAGAAATTAATAAAAATTTATTAGAAACGCTTAATAAAAAAATTGATACAATTTATTCAGATTTTACTAAAAATTTAAAACCTTTGCAAGAAAAAATCGACATTTTCCAAAACGATTTAATTTCTAATAATAATATTTTTAAAAATCGTTTAGAAAATTTCGAAAAAAACAACAACGAATTTAAAAAACACATTAATAATAACACAATAAACATAAAACAAATAAATGAAAAAATTTTATTATTTTTAACAACAAATGATTTATTAAACATAAAAAATGAAATTTCAAATAATTTTCAAAAAGAATTTCAAAATTTTTCAAATAATTTAAACTCAACAAAAAAAAATTTAGAATCTTTAAAAAATAGTTTCATTAATTTCATTTCAGATGAAACTGATCATAATCAACTTCAAAATCTTCATAAAAAATTCGAATCAATCATGTCAACAATTTATGAATTACAAGACGTTTCAAAAGAAATGAGAAATAAATTAAAAGAAAAACCTTTGTTTGATCCTAATAAATTTATTAATATTCAACAATTTAATGAATATAAACAAAATATTATCAAATTCATTAATGATTTCAAAGAAAAAAATAACGAAATAAATAATAAATTCAATAATTTAATCGATAATGATTTGAAATTAAAAGCAAGTTTAAAAGATGTCAAAACTTTAGAAGATGATTTTAATGTAAAAGTCGAAGATATTAAAATTTTGTTTGGAAATAATTTTATGGAAAAAAAAGAAATTATTAAAAATTTCAAATATTTTGAAAATCAAATTAAAATCGCTTTGGAAAATAGCAAAAAATTAGATCGATCTGAAAGTTGGCTACTATCAAAAAGACCTATGAATGTTTGTGCCTCATGTGAAGCTTATATTGGAGAATTAAAAGAAAATAATAATTATGTGCCATGGAATAAATATCCACTTAAAGAAATTGTTAATAATGATAATAATAATATTAATAATAGTGCTAATAAGTTGTATAGAGTCGGAAGCGGATTTTCTAAAATGTTGCAAATTATGAATGTAGATGGAAAAAAAAAGAATAATAATAATATTGATATTAATATTAATGATAATAATGTTATTAGTGTTAAGAATAGTAATCTTGTAAGTAATAACAATAATTTTGATAGAAATTTAAGGAATAATTTATCAGTTAATCAAAGTTTAGAAAAGGATTCAAATAATAATATAGAAAACTATATTTTTGAAAATATTAATAACAACGAAGGAAAAACTTTATTAAAATATCAAAAAAGTTTACCAAAATTATTTGGACATAAAAAGAAGAATTTAGAAGAAGGTGAAAAAGAAAATGATTTAAATCCTTTTGATGATTATAATAGTAATAATAATAATAATAATAACAATGAAGATAAAAATCAACAACCAAAAATTATGAAAATTTATAAAAAAATAACAAAAGAATAATTTTTTTAAAATATTATTTAAAAATAAAATTATAAATAAATTAATTTATAATTATATAAAAATATTAACTATTATATAAATAAACCTATTTTCATTATGTTATAAATAAATAATAATAATTAAACAATTTAATTTCAACTTACAAATTATTTAAACAAAAATTTTATTTATAAATTTTAATAATTAAAAACTCTTATTAATTTATAAATTATTTTTTTGATACTTTTTTTAATAATTTAAATATTGTGTTATGAAAATTATGTTTATTTAAATCATTTGAATCATCAATATAAAATTCAAATCCTGCTTTATTTTTAAATTTTTCTGTTCTCATTACTAATGTTACACCATCATCTAATTTTCCTGAATAATAATTTAATTTTGTATTTTTAAAGTTGTTTTCAGTATTAAATTTTTTTATTTTTTCATTTTCGGTTAAAAATAAATTATTATTATTATTATTATTATTATTATTATTATTATTATTATTATTATTATTATTATTATTATTATTATTATTATTATTATTATTATTATTATTATTATTATTATTATTATTA
>JAEEGK010017353.1_pt1 | contig 15709 bp, 14 predicted proteins | sample 8958771 | NCBI WGS metagenome assembly JAEEGK01 (sample SAMN16246547, study PRJNA631951) | gut metagenome | biome: gut microbiome; feature: rumen; material: SC-attached | host: Bos | place: Iran: Karaj | collected 2018-10
TCCAGAATTCCTGGGAACCTTCGGCGTGGCTGTGGCTCCAGGCGGCCGGTTCGTCGGCTTCGTGGCTGATGACGTTGTAGAAATCCTTGTACTGTTCTTCGGTGACTTCCTTTTCGCTCTGGCGCCACAAGGCCTGCTTTTCGTTCAGGCGTTCTTCGGGCTTTTCTTCGATTTCGCCCTTGTCGTTCTTCGTTGGTTCCGGGTGGAAGTAAATACCGTAGCTCACGAAACCGCTGTACTTTTGGACGATGTCCTTGATCTTCCATTCGCTGGCGAAATCTTCGGCGTCTTCGTCGTCCTTCAGGTACAAGGTAATCTTCGTGCCCACCTTGTCGAGCGGGGCTTCGGAAATCTCGAAATCGCCCGTGCCTTCGGAGGCCCACAGGTAGCCCTGCTTTTCGCCGGCCTTGAGCGTCAACACTTCGACCTTTTTGGCGACCATGAACACGGAGTAGAAACCCACGCCGAACTGGCCAATCAGATCGACGCTGCCCTTGTCGCCTTCCTTGAGGTTCTTGATGAAGTTCTTGGTACCGCTACGGGCGATAGTGCCCAGGCAGTTGATCAAGTCTTCCTTGTTCATGCCGATACCGTTGTCTTCCACAACGATGCGCTTGCCTTCCTTGTTCACCGAAATATCGATGCGCAACTGCGTGCCCACCGGGAGGAGGCTTGCGTCGGAGAGCGAGAGGAAACGGCGCTTGTCCAGTGCGTCCGCCGCGTTCGAAACGAGTTCGCGCAGGAAAATTTCCTTGTTGCTGTAAAGGGAATTGATCATCAAGTTCAGCATGTCGCGAACTTCGGTCTGGAACTCCATCTTTTCTGTTGCCATTTTAATCTCCTGTTTAGGTCGCACTTCGTGCTTTGGGGTCGCTACGCTTTGAGGTCGGGGCTTTGCCCCTTTGAGGTAAACGACGTCGCGTTCACGGGTGCGTTACTGTTAAATTTTTAAGCGGTTATGCCATATTCTTGTTTCAAAATGAAACAGAATGGCGGTTCCGCCTTATTTTCGCACCTATATATGCAAGAACCATGCCAAACTTTAATCAAGAAGTTTGGCTTTTTAAGATCGTCGCAAGCATATAGAGGCCTTTTTCTGTGAAAGCGTAGGGTAAAGATCTGCTTTTGGCCGAATAATTTGTGGACGAAATTTTCGTCCGCAAAATTTCGATATCTTCCTTTGACAATTTGTGGAAAAAAAGATTTTTTTTCATTTTTAGACTTTTTTGAAAAAATTGCGCCCCCGCAGAACTCTAATCCGCGTTGTTACCCTGTAACGACTGGCTTTCTTTTTCTGCCTGAATCTTCTGCGATTCCTTCAGCACTTCGTCCAACGTGAAATCTTCCTGCGTAAAGAAGAACGTATTCTTGCCAAGGTCCTTGAGCGAAGCCCCAAAGTGGTAAGCCGTATCGTCGATACAACCACCAAAGGCGAGTGCAGCGACCATGCTTGCATGGGCATTGCTGAGCCTAGTGGTTGGGACTCCGAAGGAGTCCCAAAAGGAATCGGTCGTGCATTCCGTAACTTGGCAAGACTTGCATCGGGCTGTCAGGATATTGTTCGTTGTAAGTTGCCCCTGTCCATCGCCTCGAAAAGTTCGTCAAATTTACGGTCATGGTCAAGCAGATGCTCGTCATGACCTGTCAAGCGGTCGTCCTGTTCCAGATCCTTTGCTTCCACGTTTGAAAGCCGGTTGACGAGGCCTCCATTACCCATCATAAGGTGACGCAATTGCACGAAAGCCCGCATAATGGCGATGTTGACCTTGATTGCAGACTCACTTTTTAGAACCGAAGATAGCATCGCTACGCCTTGTTCGGTGAAAGCTAAAGAACGGTATTTTGTGTGCTTTCCCTTTAAATTTTGCCCCTTTTTTTCTAAGGTCGCATTTTGCGACCTTAGAAGTTGCGATTCCTCTAAAGAGAGTTGTATGCAAAAATCTTCGGGAAAACGCTCAATATTGCGCTTTACCTGCTCATTTATACGCTTCGTTTCAACTCCGTAAAGCGCCGCCAGATCGCGGTCCAGCAGCACCTGCTTGCCACGAATTTGAATCACTCGGTTTGGATGTTACTACGGCCATTAGACTGTTCTTGAACCGCGTTGCATCCCTTTTGATATTGTTCCGCCTCAACGCGAGTTCACTGATTCGACGTTGGCCGCTATTGAAGAAGCAAAAAACTTGCTAGGAACCCCAAGGCAAAAAGGTATTCTTCTGCAAAGGAGCTCCTAGAGGATTGCAAGTAATGGTATATGAGCTTCTCAAGACCTCTCGCTTTAAGGCTGGCGTAAAGCCTGATGGATTCAGTTTTCGTAGGAAATCGGGATGTAGAACTCAGGTCTTGCGACAGCCCTTGCGGGCCGCGTAAGGCGAGTTAGTCCATTACGCAGCGGACAGATTGTCCGTCCATGCTAGATCCGCTGTAAATGCCTGCGTAGCTTTGACTGTTGTATAGACTTAAGTAGTACGAGTCACTGCTGTTCTCTTTTCGCAAGGAAGATGTCATGATATCGGTTTGGTCTCCGATGTCGAAGAATTTTCCGCTATAATCCCAGTTTCCTGCGGGAATTGCCGAAAAATCGAAATCGTCAGAACCATTGCCGCTTTCTAGATTGAAATTGTTCCATCCTCCAACGGATTTCAGTTTTTTCCCGGCATTATCCCAGAGCCAGTTCTCTTCCTCGTTCTGTATCCCGCCCACGGCTTCAAGTAAAGTAACGATTTCGTCCCTGCTGGGCAGGTGCCAACCTTGGGGGCAAACTCCTTGAACGGGGTATTTGGGGGTGCATTTTGCGCCGTAGCCGCATCCCTTTCCGTTGGGGGAGAATTTGCCTACGCTGTCCATGGCGGCGCTCCACAGATAAAGGCGTCCGTAAATGGTGCAGTTGGCAGGGTCGCCTCCGTAGCAGAAACTGGAGGAATCTTCGCTTGCAGTAGGTTCCTTGTAGGCGTAGTTCAGGTTTTGGGCCATCCAGACTTGATTGCCGATTTTGACGGTTCTGTAGATTTGTCCGTCGCGTTCGTCCTTCAGTTTGCCGGTTCCTATAGATTGACCGTTCCCTTTGAGGCAACGGATAGAAAACGCGTCATCCCTATTGCTGCTCCTAAGCTCTGCGCTGCTGTCTGTTGCGAGTTCCAAGAAAATGGCGTGACTGTTGAATCCGTTCTCTTGCGTTGAACTTGCAAAGTAAGTCTCTTCTCCTAACTGGTATGCTTTCCTGTTGTTTAAATCTAAAGGGTATGCCCAGTAACCGGCAGGAAGTGCAGAAAAACCGAATGAGTCGGTTCCGTTGCCGCTTTGTAGTAGAGTATGATTTTCCCATCCGCTGGTGGATTTTAAATTAAGGCCTGCTTTATCCCACTGCCAGTCCTTTTCCTTGTTTTGTACTCCGCCAACGGCTTTGAGTAAAACGGTGAATTCTTCTGAACTAGGAACATGCCAACCTTCGGGGCATACTCCTTGGACGGGGTATTTGGGGGTACATGCGTTTTTGTGACCGCAACCTATTCCGTTGGTAGAAAAAAGCCCTGCACTGTCCATGACGGCGCTCCATCTGTAAAGTCGTCCATATTTTTTGCAGTTGGTCGAATCATCTTCGTAGCAGAAACTTTTTGCGGTTCCTCTATCATAGTTGTAGTTCAGGTTTTCTGCCATCCAGACTTGATCCCCGATTTCTATGGTCTTGTAGGTCTGGCCGTCACGCTCGTCAGTCAATGTGCCGAACTTGCATGTCTGGCAACCGACTGGTGCGGTAGAAGAACTTGATACGACGCTGTTGGATGATTGTGCTACGCTGCTAGAAGATTTCTGTTGGCTGATGGAAGAGCTGGATGCGGTGCTGTTTGAAGATTCCGTTTTTTTGACGGAAGAACTGGATGCTGTACTGCTCGACGAAACCGTATTTAGGACAGATGAACTTGACCTTGCTTGATCGTATGATTTAAACCAGTTGTCTCCATCGCATTCGTAGTTTAGAGCGATGTCTTTTACATAGACTTTCTTGCCGATGATTCCATAATTGCAACTGATTGTTTCGAGTTCGTTCAAGTTAGCGACTTCGGCTGGAGCCTCGTTTGTATTCGGGATAGCGGAATTGTCTTCGCCGCAGGCGACGAGGAACACGGAAGATAGGAATAGCGCCCTTGGTAAGAAATGTTTTTTCATATATCCTCTTTGAAAAATTGATTCTATCCCATACAGTCTAAAGTTTTTTGCAAACTACAAAAAAACATCTTGCAAAAGTATTTTTTTTTGAATTTATAATGAAAAATTCCCCGATTCGTTATGAATCGGGGTGGCTTAAATATTTAATATTCTGGAAATTTCTAGAAGTTCTTACTTTATAAAAATCAATCCCAAAATACCCACGGCCCAGACGTACCAGGCGAAGTGCTGGAACTTGCCCTTCTGGACAAAGTTCATGAGCCACTTGAGGGCGATGATTCCAAAGACGAATGCGACAACCATGCCGACCAAAAGTTCCGGAGTGAATCCGCCAGCATCGACGCATTTCAATGCCTTTTCCGGGTCGAGGAGCGCTTTTTCCGGAGTCATGCTTTGGCATTTGATCCACTTGATGCAATCGAGGAGTGCTGCACCGCCGACGGCGGGGATACTCATGAGGAAGCTGAATTCGCCGGCGTACTTGCGGTTTACGCCCATGAACATCATGGCGCTGATGGTGGAGCCGCTGCGGCTGATGCCCGGGATGCAGGCGATGCCCTGCACTGTGCCGGTCACGAGGGCGCGCCACCAGTTCATCTTGACGCCTTCGTTATCCGGGTGCTTGGCGCCGGTCGGGCCCCACTGCGACGTGAACAGGAGCAGACCGGTGAAGAGTTCTGCGACGCAGACGGCGCGCGGGTTTTCGAACAAGCTTTCGAGTGCGTCCTTGAAGCCGAGGCCAATCATCGCTGTCGGGATGCTGGCGAGGATGATAAAGCCCGCTTCGCGGAGTTGTTCGCGGTCGCGGCGGAGGCAACCGACGATGATGTCCGTAATCTTCTTGTGGAAAACTACGAAAATCGAAAGCAGAGTGCCTGCGTGGAGCATGATATCGAAGAACATGCCTGCTTCGTTCATGCCTAAAAGTTCGTGCCCGAGTACGAGGTGACCGGAGCTGGAGATGGGGAGGAATTCGGCGAGGCCCTGTAACAGGCCGAGGATAATAGATTCGAACATGACGGAAAATATAAGAAAAATAAGTTACTAGTTAATAGATACTAGTTACTAGAAAGACTTTATTTTAGAATGTTCTCCATGTTGAGCTGCGCGAAGTATCCAGTTGAGTTTTGTTGATAATGTAAAATGTGTTTTTAGAGTGTTTGAAAAATAGCCTAGTAACTAGTAACTTAGAACTATTAACTAAGTTCTAATTACTATCTTCACTGCCATGTGCAAGCGTTTTCTCCTTTGTTTTCATGATTTTAGCGTCTGGAATTATCAGAATGTAACTCCGATTCTTGAAGATCTCAAGGATTTGGCGGGGCGGCCTTTTAGCGTTTTGGTAATTCCCGATACCGAGAATGCTACGCCGGAAGCAATTGAGGGATTTCGCGGCGTTCTCCGAAAGTTGAAATCGGAGGGCTTTGAACTGGCGTTGCACGGCTTTAAGCACAAAGCCGAATTCAGCCAGGGCCGCAGCTACGCAGGGCTTGTGGGGATGAACCTGACGTCGGGCGAGGCAGAATTTGCCGGCCTTTCGCAGTACGAATCCAGCCGTCTTTTGCAGGCTGCTCTCGAGGCGTGGAAAAAGTTGTTCGCAGACGAAAACGGAATTGCCGAAGCGCCTGTGGCTTTTGTTCCGCCGACATGGTTCAGCAACAAATTCTTGCCGGGGCAAGTCCGTGCGGAGAAAATGTTGTACGAAGACCGTTTCTCTCTGACGACGGCCGACGGGGTGCGCTGTGCGTCGCCTGTGGCTAGTTTTGCCGGAATTCCGAAGGCTACAGAAAAGGCAGCCATTGCCTATGCTGCCTTTATCATGAAACTACCTGTGGGCTTACCGCGCCTTGCAGTTCATCCGGTGGATTTCCCTCGACTGCGGGATGTTGTTCGCGATACCATCCGCGAGGCGTTGAACAACAGGCGAAAGCTAGTCCACTATAGCGAAATATGAATTATAAAATGTTCGCTAATTTGCGTCGTTGCACTCGCTGATGTACTGTTGCTCAAGCCTGTTGAAATCGGTTTCAGAATAGGATTGTTTGCTAGTGGTGACGAGCTTGTTGCCCATGCAGTAAACGTTTTCGTAATCGTCGTCTTCGTTAAACTCTCTGCAACTTTGTTCAGAAAAGTCTTGACCAGCGATAAACGTTTGGAGCAATTTGCCATCTTTTAAATCGATTATGATTTTAACCGGAACTCCTTGCTGGACTGTTTCGAGTGTGAGCGGATCTTGAGATGTTATTTGGCAACTCTCGATTCCTGCGTTAGAACCGCTGTCGCCACAGGCAACGAGTCCCATTGCTGCGGTGATTACCGCAATTGGCATTAACTTTAGAAAATGCATGAAGTCTCCTTGAAAATAAGTTTGTATTGAATTTACAAAATTGTGTCCAAGAAAACCATTAAATTCCGGGAACGTCAAATTCTTTTATTGTCTTTCGCTTTAGTTCGTCGGTAACCTGAACTGTAATGGATGCCCCCACTTCGGGCAAATCGTCTCCAAGAATAACGATTTCGCGGGGTTCCGAATCGTATTCGGCTGCAATCCATTTGTTGCCAGCCTTGACCGTAATCGAATTACCGTTCGGGACGCCGGCGTACTTGGAAAATAGCGGAATTTTGAGGGCGAGCTTGCGCTCTCCTGCGAAAAACACTTCAGACCAGTAGGGGAACCCGAGCGTGATGCCGTCGTTATCGGTGATGTTGGCCACATCCCTTAGTTCGTTCGTCGTTGCGCAACGCTTTTTAGAGCCCGTTTGCTTGTCGAAGTAGAACCACCGGCGTGTTGTTTCTCCAAGCCAGTAAAGTGGGGCGGGGTTGTTAGGGTTGTCTATGCAGACTTCCCACTTGCCGTAGAACTGCATTCCCTTCGGGTGGAATTCGAAATAGTCCACGCTGTCGGTCTGGTTGCGGGTGACGGCGAGAACGCGGCGCGATGTGTCGCTGACGACGGGGATTCCCGAGATTTTCTGGGAGATGCCGACATCGCCGATTTGCGTATGCCAGTTGATGTTGTTCTGGAATCCGGTGAACGAGTAGACTGAAATGAGTTCGTTCACGCTGCGTCCTGTGCCTGTTGCGGCAGCGCTTGCGCTGTATCGGATAAATTTTGTTTCGGGGAAAACCTCGATGATTTTACCGATGGTCGTGGGTTTGTTGTGGTTGAATATTTTGCAGAGATCGCCATTGATAACTTGTTCGTTCTTGTCCAGTGCGGCAAAGCTATAGCCTGATTCGCAACGGTACATGTCGAGCATGCTCTTGCTGAGGAACGTATATACAGGCGAGGTTTGGTTTTGTACAAGTTTTATCGTGCCGTTGTTCTTGCAAGAGTGGTGGAAACTGAATTCGCGTTTGGTGATGTGCCCGCTGAAGTCTTCGATTTCAAGTCTGTAGGTGGATATGGGCCCTATTTTCGCATTGATGTAGTGCCAATCGCCTGCAGTATCCGCCTCTTCGGCCCAAAGCAGTTCGTTGCGGATGTCGAGCATCTTTCTATAGCTGAGCTTGTCCATGACTTTGCTATAGATTTTTTCATCGTAGCGCCACAGTTCGAGTCGGCGGATGGCCATCGGGTTTTCCTTGGGCTCGCGGCTGTAGTCGGCGATTTTTATCGCCATGGACAGGTTGAATTCGTTCTTGACTGGTGTTTCGGCGCATCCGTTGCGTAGCGCTTGGTCTGTCGTGAGGGATAGGTTGTTGCCTTGCCATACGGCAACCCCGAAAATTTGCGGTGCAATGGTGTCGAGGCACTTGACGCCGAGTTGGCATGGAGATACAATTTCATCTTTGTTCAGGCGGACTTCGAGATGCAGGTGCGGGTTGCCGATTCCTGTGCTGCCTGAGTACGTGAGCGGGGCTCCTTTACGGAACCGAATGTTGGGCTTGACGGTTACATCGTTGCTTTTGGTGGCGTACTGTTTTTGGCGCACAGCGTTTTCGACCGCCGGGGTGAAGCTACTCTGGTGGGCGAATACCCAGGTCTTTCCGCTGTTGCCTTCGAAGTACATCACCTTGCCGTAGCCGAAGGGCGAGGTCTGGACTTCTTTGACGTAGCCGTTTTCCGGGGCGAAGATTGGCCAGCCTTCTTCCATTTCCGTGGAATAATCGATACCGGCATGGTAGCGGGTTCCGCGGTTTTCGCCGAACGAAGATGTCAAGTAGGCGTCTCGCTGGAACGGGTCGTATTTAAACGGCTCGACGTAGGATTCCGAGACGAGTTCTGGCGGCGGAGCGGCCCTTTCGGAAAAATCCGTGTTGTCGATTTTGACGCCTCGTTGGGCGGCGATGCAGTCCTCGTAAGCGAAAGCGTCCATTTTGGAGGCGTCACATGAGGTTTCTGCGGTTGTAGCAGCGATGCCAAATACGCAGCCGACGGTGAGTATAAACGATGAAATTTTAGTGAACCTATCCATAATGCTAAATAAAATACAAAATTATTATTTTATAGTGATAATGATATTTCTTTATTTGAACGTTTTTTTTGCTTAAATTTGGAGCGTTACCATTTTTTGCCATCGTTAGCGGAAATATTTACTAGAAAAAAGAAAAGACCCGCAATGCGAGTCTTTCTAGTGGAGCTAAGGAGAGTCGAACTCCTGACCTCCTGCATGCCATGCAGGCGCTCTACCAACTGAGCTATAACCCCGAGGACGCGCACAAATATAGAATGAATAGATGTACGTGTCAAGGGAACATTTTGAAAAAAAAGAAATTTTTTTCTAATTGTTAGTTACTTGTTCGAAGTTACTAGTTATCAGGGCGACTGCGTCGCAGTTATGAGTTCGAAGTTACTAGTTACTAGAGATGTTCTTATTGCAATTTCTAGTAACTCCTAACTATTAACTAGTAACTAAAATCTAAACAGCTTTCTCAATCGTCACACTTTCGATAATCACGTCTTCGTAAGGGGCGTCGTTACGGCCAGTCTGAACGCCGGCGATTTCGTCGAGCACGTCAAAACCTTCGTAGAGCTGTCCGAACACGGAGTAGCCGTCAGCCGGGCCCGGGCCGCACTGGTCGTGGTCCAAGAAGTGGACGTTGTTGCCGTGGACGATGAAGAACTGGCTGCCGATGCTGTGCGGCATGGCTGTCTTCGCCCAGCTGAGGGCGCCGCGCATGTGGGTGAGGCGTGGGTCGTACTTGTCGCCGATGGTGGAACCCGGTCCCTGTGCTGCGTGTCCGCCGGTGCCGTTTCTGCGGGTGAAGTCGCCACCCTGGATCATGAAGTCCTTGATGATGCGGTGGAACGGAGCACCGTCGTACTTGCCCTGCTTTGCAAGTTCAATGAAGTTCGTGGCGCATTCGCCGACGAGTTCTTCGAAAAGGCGGAGCTTCATGGTGCCGTGGTTGGTTTTCATGATGGCGATGGTTTCGCCTACCTGCGGTTTGTCGAGCTGATTGAACATGGAATCTCCTTGGAGTTGTTGAATTTACCGCCTTAATATAGGTAAAAATACATGCCTTAATTGACGCGATATCGCGATAAAGGTATTATGTGGTAAAAGGAGAAGTGCTACAATGCTCAGGAAAATCGTTTTTCTTTCATGGACGGCCCTGTTCGCTGTCGTTATCCTGAACTTTACCGCCTGTTCTGATGACGAATCTTCTGCCGCTAAACCTCAAGACGGGGGAAAATCAAGTTCTTCGCCCAAAGGAACTGGTTCGTCAAGTTCGGTTGCTCCGGTGACAGGTTGCGAAACATGCGAATATGGCAAGCTAAAAGACGACCGTGACGGACAGACTTACAGGACCGTGAAAATCGGGGACCAGTGGTGGATGGCGGAGAACTTGAACTACGCTTACCTGCAACCCACGGAAACCCTGGATTCAAGCAGTTTCTGCTATGACGATGACCCCAAAAACTGTAAACAATATGGCCGTCTGTACCTATTTAGCGCGGCGGTGGATAGTGCGGCGCTATTCTCTTCTGATGCAGAAGGGTGTGGCAAAGGTACGGAGTGCCCTTTGGACCGCCCAATCCGCGGGGTGTGCCCTGAAGGCTGGCATGTGCCCAGTATGGATGAATTCGTGATAATGTTTGAATCTATGGGTGGAAAGAGTGACGAAAATCATTACTGGGAATGGGAAAATGTTGACTTGAAATCTACCAGTGGCTGGCGTGAAAAATATAATGGTACCGATTCCTTTGGTTTTTCCGCGTATCCCGCAGGCGAATGGAGCAAGCCGTCAAATCGTGATGATCCGATATTCAGTTCTCTGGGTTCAGCGGCTCAATTTTTTACGACTTCGACGAAAAATCCGAGCCTATCGGATGATGGTAGAACGTATATCTTGGTAATATGGCTTAGTGGAAATATGGCTGAATTTACGTATTACTGGAAAAATTCTGCTCAATCTATCCGTTGTGTCAAGGATTAGTTTTTGCTAGGCCTTTTCTAGGGGACAGCCCCGCCAAAATACGTTCGGGTTTACTAAATTCTTGGATATGAAAGACAACTGCAAACGTATTCAGGAACTGCTTTCGGCGCAGGCGATGGAATTCGCCCTCGACGAGATGGCTGCAAAGATTGCCAAGATGCATCCGTCCGCCGAAAACTTGATTGTACTTGGCATGGCCAGCCGCGGGATTCCGCTGGCAAAGAAACTCACAGAGCGCCTTTCCCAGAAGTTCGGGAAGCCTATCGAAATGGGCTGCCTCGATGCCACGTTCTACCGTGACGACTTCCATTACCGCAAGCCCAGCGCCTCCACCGAGATGCGCTTTACCGAAATGCCCGCCACCGTAGAAAACAAGACCGTGATTCTCGTCGATGACGTACTTTATACGGGCCGTTCTTCGCTTGCGGCCATGCGTGCGATTTTGGACCTTGGGCGCCCGGCGGCCATCCGACTTTGCGTGCTCGTCGATCGCGGGCACCGCGAACTCCCGATTGCACCGGATTGCGTCGGCCTTACGGTCGAGACCGCCAAAAATCAGGAAGTCCGAGTGCTGATTGACCCGATTGACAAAGAAAATTCCGTTTATCTCGTAGAAGTGGAGGCGTAGCGTGAGCTCTTTGGAAATTAAACACTTGTTTGGACTCCGTGGCGTGTCCAAGCATGATATCCGATTGATTCTGGACCATGCAAAACAGTTCCGCGAAATTCTCGAACGCCCGGTCAAGAAAGTTCCGAGCCTTCGCGGTATGACTGTGGTGAACTTGTTCTTCGAAAACAGCACCCGCACGCGTACGAGCTTTGAACTTGCCGAGAAGCGTCTTTCCGCCGACACGGTGAACTTCACGAGTTCTAACTCCAGCGTCAAGAAGGGTGAAACGCTTGTCGATACGTTGCGTAACATCGAGGCCATGAAAATCGATATCGTGGTCGTCCGTCACAAGGGGACCGGCGTGCCGAAGTTCCTTGCGGACAACAGCAATGCGATTATCGTGAACGCGGGCGACGGTGCTCACGAACACCCGACGCAGGCGCTGCTCGACATGCTGACGGTCGAAGAAAAGCTCGGGACTCTCGAAGGCAAGAACGTGACCATCATCGGTGATATCCGCCATAGCCGCGTGGCCCGCAGTAACCTCTGGGGCATGACGACGATGGGAGCCCATGTGACGCTTTGCGGACCTTCGACGCTAGTACCCCGCAATACGGAACTGATGGACCAGGTGACGTGGGAACCGGATGTGCAGAAGGCAGTCGCCAATGCGGATGCCATCATCGCGCTCCGCTTGCAGAAAGAACGCATGGATGACGCGCTCCTCCCGAGCATGCGCGAATACCGCAACACATTCGGCATCACGCAGGAACTTTTGGACTGCGCTAAGGACAAAGTCATCATCATGCATCCGGGGCCAATCAACCGCGGTGTCGAACTGGATTCCGACATTGCCGACGGCAACCATTCTGTTATTCTGGATCAGGTGACTAACGGTGTTGCCGTCCGTATGGCTGTTCTCTTCCTTTTGGCTGGAGGTCGCAACAATGAAAATGCGTAAACCTTGTAAGGGTCGTCTTTCGAATGTTGTTCTTAAAAATGCAAAGTATTGGAATGGCAAGTCTTTTGAATTGCGTAGCGAAGTTCGCCTGAATGCCTGCGAAGGCTCTGAAACGACTGAATTTGACTGCAATGGCGCTTTGGTGTTGCCGGCCCTTTTCGGTCTCGGACTGGACTTTATGGAGCCGCTCCGCGATGATGTCTATACGTTTGCGGACGGCTTTGAAGCTATGCGCAAGGGCGGCTTCTATGGTGGCCTTTACGAAAGCGCTGCAAACCCGATTGACGATGCGGACAAATTTACCGCGATGGTCAACCGCTTCAAGACCGAAGAACTCGGCGGAAAGGGCTTTGAAATAAAGTTCCTCGGCGCCTACAGCAAGGGCTTCGGTACTGACAGTTTGGCTGAAATGGTGGAACTGGCCGAAGCGGGTGTCGCTGGCTTTGGCGACGGTAGCAGCGCGATTCCCCATTCCCGCTTCCTCCGCCTTGCAATGGAATACGGCAAGATGACGGGCAAACGCTTCTTTTTCCAGCCGATGGACAAGACGCTCCGCCATAGCGGTTGCGTCCACGAAGGCGCCTATTCCGACATGCTTGGCATGAAGGGCATTCCGCGTATCGCGGAGACGATTGCCGCTTACACGATTCTTGAAACGGCTCGGTTCTTGCAGGTTCCGGTGCATTTCAAACAAGTGACTTGTGGCGAAACGCTGGACCTCGTCTGCCGTGCACGCAGGGTAGGTATCGATGTCACCTGTGATGTGAATTTGTACCACTTGCTGTTGGACGATTCTTGCCTCGAAACGCTGGATTCCGCATACCACATCCTTCCGCCGATTCGTTCGGCCGCAGACCGCGAAGCCTTGTGGCAGGGCGTTATCGACGGGACGGTTGACGCCATCAGCGTGAACCACACCCCAGTGCTCCGTCAGGATACGGTCGTGAACTTCGAAGATTCCGTGCCGGGAGCCCTTTCGCTGGAAGTCGCCCTCCCTGCGATTTGGAACAAGCTTGTGGAACGCGTTGGCGAACAACGTGCCGTTGAACTTCTCTCGACCGTCCCTGCTCGCCTGGCGGGTGCTGCCCCTGCTAAGGACAACGTTATTGTGCTTTCCCCAGATAGACCGCATATGGTCGTCGAAAGCGATTTTGCCGGTCACGTCTGTAATTCTCCGTTTACAGGCAAGGAACTTCCGTCGTCTATCCTCGCTACCTACATTAACAGCGTCTGGACAGAACTGTAATTGGGTGAGGCGTTGATGACCGACGTTCTTCAAGAAGTCTGGAACATGTTCCAATATTATGCACTTCCGGTTCTTCCGTTCGTGGTGCTTGTGCTGATTGAAATTCAGCTCATGTACAACCGTCGCGAAAACGAAGAAATGTTCGGTACAGACGCCTTTAACGAAAAAATCAAGGCTTTCGAGCTCACGCCCAAGGAAGTGCGCACTTTGGAAAAACTGGTACGCTCGTCCAAGTTTGAGAACAAGGACGCCGTGCTGAACTCTTCCGGGCTTTTTGAAGCTGCTGTGACCGAGTTTTACCGTATCCGTAATGTGCTTTCCGTTCGCGACGAAACGTTGGATGCAATCGAGAGCCTGAGGCGGAAGATGGACTTCACCGGTTCCAATCCTCTGACGATGGTTTGTTCGACGAGGCAGTTCAATGTTGGCGACCGCGTCGATTTGGAGCTTGAAAACAACCGCGTCTTTAAGCGCGTCATGATTCTCGAACGATCCGAAAAAATGTGGAGCGTTGAGGTCGATGGTGCTGCAGCCATTGCAAAATCTTTGGTGGGATCGTATGTGCTGGTCCGCTGGACTCGCATGAACGATGCCGTCTATTCGACTCGGCTCCAGGTGCTTTCTGTCACTCCGGAAAAGATTGTTTTCGGCCATGGCGAGCAGCTGGACAAGGAACAACTGCGTAAGTGGGTCCGCGAAGTCGTCGATTTCCCTGTGGAAGCGACGTTCCCTAATGGCGAGGTCCGTTCGGGCATGCTGTACGACCTTTCTGCAGGGGGTATTCTGCTTGGTCTGCCCGATGACTGCAAGCCGGATCAGCAAATTTCAATAAAATTTGAGCTTCCGACGTTTGGCGAACAGAACGTCGATGTGAAGGTTTTGAACAATTTGGGGCACAGAAACCCCAATTTTCCACAGTATTTTTCCCTCTCGGCAGTGTTTACTGGAGCCTATGCATGGACGCAGGAACGTGTTCTACAGTACATTTTTGAGGTAAATCACAAAGCAAAGGCGAAAAAAACGGCATAAAATGCCGTAAAATCTTAAAAATCAATTACTTAGAGCTTTTTTTCGCTTGACATTCGATGTTTATGAAAGTAAAATTTACATAGTATTGTTACTTATCGGAGTTTTATTTTGGCTTTAGGATTGATTGCTAGAATTCGTGGAGAGCGCGAAACTGTTGGCATAGATGTTGGCCACTACAGCATCAAGTACGTTAAGGTCTATCATGATGCTAACGGTAAAAGGATTGTGCGCGATATTGATCTTGAACCTGTACCTGCGGGTTCTATTATTAATGGTCTTATCCAGAGGCGTGAATCCGATGATATGGCTGGCGAAAAGAAGGAAAAAGATGGCTTCGACATGCTCGGCGAAGCTTTTTCCAAGCTTATGCTTCGTCATCCGATTGATGAAAATGTGGATGTTGTGGCATCGGTGAATTGTGGTGCGGGTGAAGGTGGTGTGTTGGTCGATCATATGTCGATCAAGGTTCCGAAGAATGGCAATGAAGAAGCCATTATCGTTCAGACCGCACAGTCCCGTCCGCCGTTTGATGACCAGGACAACGTTCTGGACTATGAGGTTGTCTCTCGTGAAGGCGACGAAGTCAAGGTCAACGTCGTGGCCGCCAAGAGTTCCATGCTCGATTCCTGGGCACAGTTCTTTACACGTAAAGGAATCAAGCTTTCGGCATTGGATGTCGATATTTTTGGCCTTTTGAATTCTTTTGTTGCAACAGCATCAGAAGAAGACCGCAAAAAGACGACGGCCATATTCAATATTGGCGACAACAAGATGAGTGTCGGCTTTATTCAGGATGGCAAGTTCCATTCGGTGCGTTCCATGAATGGCGGTTCGCTGAACGTTATTATTAACAAACTTTCTTCCAGCCTTGATGTTCCGCCTGAAAAGTGCCATGAGATGTTCGAAAAGAACGACTTGAAAGTTATTGAAGGTGTGGCCATCTCCGTGTTGGAAGACGCCATGAAGGTCGCCTTCGAAGAACTGATGTCCCAGATAACGTTTGGCATCCGCTATTTCTCTTCTGCCGAAGACGCTCGTCCGCTCGAAAAGATTTTGATTGGCGGTGGTGGTGCCGCGGTTCCCGGACTTTTGGAATACATTGCCGAAAAAACTGGAATCGAAACGGATACCGTAAATCCCTTCCGCTCGGTGGAATGCGATTCCAGCGTTGTCGGAACGGAAGGTATATCCATTGCCTTGTCTAACATTTATGCCCCGGCTTTGGGACTTGCAATGAGGAAGTTCTAATGGCGACGAAGATTAATAAAGGTAAAGGCTCCAATAAGGCGCTTGCGATTACCATCAACCTTTT
>JAEEGK010017355.1_pt1 | contig 15708 bp, 8 predicted proteins | sample 8958771 | NCBI WGS metagenome assembly JAEEGK01 (sample SAMN16246547, study PRJNA631951) | gut metagenome | biome: gut microbiome; feature: rumen; material: SC-attached | host: Bos | place: Iran: Karaj | collected 2018-10
CTGCGGGGAGCTACATCCCTGAAGGGCTCTCCTCGCCGGCGGCCTTAGCCCAGCGACAAAAATGCCCGGCCGCGACCGGGCATGAGGGAAAACGCCGGGCAGTCAAGTGGCTGTGTATCAATGATATCCTGAAAACAAATCGGCCAAAATAACCGATTTGTTTTCAGGATATTGCTGTGAGTCAATGAGTTAGGTGCCCGGCGAAAAATGAGCGCGACGAGGCGGGGTGGGCAAGGTCAGGCGAAAGGCGTGGGTCAAAGCTTGCGGCCTTGGGTTTCGGCGCGGTAGGAGAGGGGAGTCTGGCCGGTGAGGCGGCGGAAGACCGTGAAGAAGTAATCGGTGTTGTCGAATCCGAGCTTGTACGCGATTTCTTTGATTTCGGCCGGGCTGTTGGTGAGCATCTCCTTGGCCTGGTCTATCTTCAGATTAAGGATATACTTCGCCGGCGAGAATCCGGTGTATTCCTTGAAGGTCCTACGGAAAGACGAATAACTTACGAAAAGCTGGTCCGCAAGCCCCTTGGGGTCGATGGAGAAGAGCTGCTCGCTCACCAGCATCTTGGCTTTGGCCATCAGCCTGTCGGTATTCGTAAGGGAGAAACTGCGGTTCCTGTTATGATAGTACGCGAAACCCAGCAGCGATGACACCAGCCCCGACAGGGCCTGCTGGAAGCCGGATTTCTGGGATTCGGCTATCTTGATGGCGCGCGAATAGGCGTCGAGCAGGTCGTCCTGGAACGACACCTCCATCACCGGGCGGTTCTTGCTGAAGAAGCCCTTTTCCACCAGCGCATCTGCCTGGGGCCCCTTGAAACCTATCCAGTATTCCGTCCAGCCGGTCTCTTCGAGGGGATGGTAGTTGTGCCATTCGCCGGGGAAGAGCATTATCATAGATCCGGCATTGACGGGAATCCTGCGGTCGCGGCCGAGGGTTTCGCAGGAAAAGCTGCCGCGCCCGGCCGTGATGTACAGCAACTGATATTCGTTCAGCACACGGCCCCTTTCAGGCGAAAAAAGGTATCTCGTAGGGTGATTTGCCGGGGGATAGGGGGTTCCGGCTTCGATCTCCTGCCGGCCGACGGAATTGACGGCAAGCCCCCACTCCAGGTCTACAGGATTGACGGCGAGGTACTTAAGGTGAATAGAGGTCATTTATTAAAGTTTTGTTGTCGCTGTGCAAAGTTATAAAACAATTTTGAATAGATATCTTTGAAAGCTACATAATTGAATCTAATGAACACGGATCACAAATTTCTGGCTTTCGACCTCGGCGCTACCAGCGGCCGCGCCATCGTGGGCGGCTTCGAGGACGGCAAATTCTCGATGGAGGAAATCCACCGTTTTCCCAACGGGGCACAGGTGAAATGCGGCTGTTTCCATTGGAACACCGACGAACTGTTCGGCCACATCAAGGCCGGGCTGAAGCGCGCCGCCGAACTGGGATATAAGATAGAATCCATAGGCATCGACACCTGGGGAGTGGACTTCGGCGCCATCGGTGCCGACGGAAGGCTCCTGGAGTGGCCCAGGGCCTACAGGGACCCGTACACCGAAGGGATTCCGGAGGAGGTTTTCGAGATCATCCCCCGCGAAGAACTCTACGGAGTGACGGGCATACAGATAATGAATTTCAATACCATCTTCCAGCTCTACGCGCAGAAGAAGGCGGAGTATTACCCTCTGCTCAAGGCAGATAAGATACTTTTTATGCCGGACCTGCTCTCCTATATGCTAACCGGGAAGATGGTCTGCGAATATACCGACGCATCCACCTCCGGGCTTATGAACCAGAACACCCGCCAGTTCGAGAAATCGTTCCTGGAGAGGCTGGGGATCAACCCGGACATCTTCCCCGCCATAGTCCAGCCCGGGACAAAAGTTGGAGTTTTGAAGCCGGAGATAGCGGCCGAAACCGGGATAGGCCGGGTGCCAGTGATCGCGGTCGCAGGCCATGACACCGCCTCCGCCATCGCCGCGGTGCCCGCCGCGAATCCGCATTTCGCGTACCTCAGCAGCGGAACCTGGTCCCTGATGGGCATAGAATCCCCCCGTCCGCTGATATCCGACGAAACCTGCAAGCTGAACTTTACCAACGAGGGAGGAGTCGAGGGAACCACCCGTTTCCTGAAGAATATCACCGGAATGTGGCTGCTGGAGCAGGCCCGCAAATCCTGGGCGAAGGAGGGACGGACCTATACCTACCCCGAAATCGAGGCCATGGCCAATTCCGCCGCGTCCTTCAAAGGCCGCATCGATCCCGACGACCCGAGCCTCGCCAATCCTGCCGATATGCCGGCGGCCATTTCCGCGCTGCTGAAGAAGGCCGGCGAGCCAGTACCGGAGAACGACGCGGAGATGGTACGCTGCATCTACTGCAGCCTGGCCGCCAAGTACCACGAGGTGCTGGAGATACTCCGCGCGCAGGCATCCTTCACTATCGACACCCTGCATGTGATAGGCGGGGGATCGGCGAACGACACTATGAGCCGTCTGACGGCGGCTGCCACCGGAGTGAAGGTGGTAGCAGGGCCTACCGAGGCCACCGCAATCGGCAATCTTATGATGCAGGCCAAGGCCGCCGGAGTCGTGCGCGACCGCTGGGCCATGCGCGAGATAATTTCAAGGGAATTCAAAGTCAAAACATTCTGAATATGAAAGAAGCAAACATCCTGAGCGCCTATGCGCAAGCGAAAGAGCGTTATGCCGCCATCGGAGTGGATACCGACAAGGCAGTCGCCGAACTTGAGAAGCAGCAGATCTCCCTGCATTGCTGGCAGACCGACGATGTGTCCGGCTTCGAAAGCGCCGGATCGCTCACCGGAGGAATCCAGACCACCGGCAACTATCCCGGGCGTGCCCGCAACATCGATGAGGTCCGCGCCGACCTGGAGTTCGTGAAGACCCTGATCGCCGGCAACCACCGCGTGAATCTCCACGAGATATACGGGGATTTCGGCGGCAAGTTCGTGGATCGCGACAAGGTGGGAGTGGAACACTTCCAGAGCTGGATCGAATGGGCAAAGGCCAACGGATTCAAGCTGGACTTCAACTCCACCTCCTTCTCGCATCCCAAGAGCGGAGATCTCTCGCTCTCCAACCCCGACAAGGCCATACGCGAATTCTGGATCGAGCATACCAAGCGCTGCCGCCGCATCGCGGATGCTATGGGCAAGGCCCAGAACGACCCCTGCATAATGAATATCTGGGTGCACGACGGGCAGAAGGATTACACCGTGAACCGCAAGAAGTACCGTGAGATACTCGCTGCTTCGCTGGATGAAATCCTCAAGGAAGATCTTCCCGGAATGAAGAGCTGCGTGGAGGCCAAGCTGTTCGGCATAGGCCTCGAGAGCTATACCGTGGGATCGATGGATTTCTTCGAAGGATACTGCGCCACCCGCAAGGTCATCTACACCCTCGACACCGGCCACTACGAGCCCACCGAGAACGTTGCTGACAAGGTCAGCTCCCTGCTTCTCTATGTTCCCGAACTGATGCTCCACGTCAGCCGCCCCGTGCGTTGGGACTCCGACCACGTGACCATAATGAACGATATGACCCTCGATTTCTTCAAGGAGCTTGTCCGTGCGGACGGATTGCAGCGCGCCCACGTCGGCCTCGACTATTTCGACGCCTCCATCAACCGTATCGGCGCCTATGTGATCGGCACCCGCGCAACCCAGAAGTGCATTCTCAGCGCCCTGCTGGAGCCTCTCGCAAAACTGCGCGAATACGAAGCTGAAGGCAAGGGATTCCAGAAGCTCGCCCTTCTCGAGGAAGCCAAGACCCTGCCTTTCGGTGCGGTGTTCGATTACTTCAACTTCAAGAACGGCGTACCCGTAGGCGAGGAATTCATCCCCGTCATCGAAAAGTACGAGCGTGAAGTAAGCTCGAAGAGGTAAGATCAGATAGAGAAAATAATTGGTCGCTTCCACAAGCAGGTCCCCTCACCTGCTTGTGGTGCGACCTCCGCACTAGTGTCTGAATAGTTTTTTCATGCGGTTGGGATAGGTACTTCGTCTCTGGTGGGGATGGATGCCTGGGCACCCTTGCGCTGCACTGTGATCGCGGCTGCCGCGGTAGCGAAGCGGGCTGCATCCTGAAGGCTCTTGCCTTCGGAAAGGGCTACGCACAGCGCTCCGCAGAAGGTGTCGCCTGCCGCAGTCGTATCCACGGCATCGACCTTGAGGGCGGGGATGGTCTCGGACTGTCCGTCTTTGAACACCAAAGCCCCGTTGCTGCCGAGGGTAACCACGAAATCCTGCACTCCATATCCCTGGAGCACTTCCACGGCCTTTGCCAGCGATGCGCGGTCGGTGACTTCGCATCCGCTCATAAGGGATGCTTCCGATTGGTTGGGGGTCATCAGGCTGACATAACGGAACAACTCCCTGGGGAGTATGCAGGCCGGGGCAGGGTTGAGTATCACATATACACCGGCTTCGTGGGCTATCTTTGCCGCACGGAGCACGGATTCCACCGGTATTTCAAGCTGAAGGATCAGGAAGCCGGCGCTGCGTATGACGTCCGCGATGCTGTCGATGTCGGCGGGGGTGATGTCGCCGTTGGCTCCCGATGCCACTGAGATGCAGTTTTCGCCGCGTTCTCCCACGAGTATCAGGGCGCTGCCGGATGCTTTATCGGAACGCATTGCGTGGGAGATATCTATCCCTTCGTTCTTGTAGGTCTCCAGGGCTTTGTCGCCGAAGATGTCACGACCTACCTTGCACACGAAGCTCACATCTCCTCCCAGTCTCTTGGCGGCCACCGCCTGGTTGGCGCCCTTGCCGCCGGGACCCATATAGAACACTCCGCCCGTCACGGTTTCGCCGGGAACGGGGAGGCGGGTTCCTTTTATGGTCATATCGGTATTGCTGCTGCCGATGACGAGTATGGATTTGTTCGCTTTCTGCATCAAGCGAAAGTTGGGAAAAGATCGGCAGAAAGCGGCAAATCAGCCGGAAGAAACAGAATGCTTCCGCCTTAAATTTTGCGCAAAGTTTGCGCAAAATGCACCGATTGGCCCTGAATCAGACTGGGCATGAGGCGTATCTGGGACACCATGTCCGGGCGCCTTTCCTGCATCATCTGGTCGCAGAGGATCTTGACAGCCAGACGTGCCATATTCTCGACAGGCTGCCCTACACGCGTTATCGGAGGGGTAAGATAGTCCATATACATATTGTCGTCGTAGGAGATTATGGATATGTCTTCCGGCACTCTCAGGCGAGATTCGTGTATGGCTTTCAGTACTCCCAGAAGTATGGTGTTGCTTAGCGCAAAAATTGCGCTCGGGATGTTGCCGCCGTTAAGCAGAACTTTGGTTTCGAGGTAGCCGTTCTGCACCGAGAACTCATCTCCCACTACCTTGGCGTTCTTCTCCAGGCCGGCCTCCTTCATCGCCTGCATATATCCTTCCACCCGTTCCTGGTTGGGCATCGAATCCCTCTTGCCCTGGATGCAGACTATCTTTTCGTGCCCGGCCTCTATCAGCGTCCTGGCGCCGTCCTGGCCGCCCTTGAAATTGTTCGTGGTGACGTAGGAGAGGGATGTGGACTCGTAGAAGCGGTCGATAAGCACCACCGGAATCTCCTTCCCTATCTGCTCGAGCACTTCGGGATTATCCCCGCAAGGGACGGCTATCATCCCTTCTACCCGCCTAAGAAGCAGCGACCTGGCGCTCTCGTAGAGCCTGTGCTCATCTTCCATAGTGTCCACGAGGATTACCGTGTAGTCGTACTTGTCCAGTTCCTTCACAATGGAACTGGCCATATCGGCAAAATATGGGTTGGCGATGGAAGGAAGCAGCAGGCCTATCATCCTGGAACCGCCGCGCCTTAGGCTCATCGCCGTGAAGGGAGGGATGTAGCCGGAGCGCGTCACCTCGGCCATCACCTTCTCGGTCATCGCCTTGCTGATGCGGTATTTCTTGCTGTTGCCGTTGATTACGCGGGATACGGTCGTTATGGAACAGGCGCAGTTTTTGGCTATAGCTTCGAGTGTCAGATCTTTCATAGCGCAAATATAAGAAATCTGCGCAAATTTTGTGCAGCTCTCAGTCTATTACCAGTTCCACCGGGCAGTGGTCGGAGCCGAAGATATCGTTGTGTATGTCGGCGGATTTGATGCGGGATGCCAGGCCCTGGGAGACCAGGAAGTAGTCGATACGCCAGCCTACGTTCCTTTCGCGGGCGGCCATACGGTAGCTCCACCAGGAGTATTTGGCTTCGCCGGGATGCAGGGAGCGCCAGCTGTCCACGAATCCGGCCCCCAGCAGTTCCGTCATCTTGCCCCGCTCCTCGTCGGAGAATCCGGCATTGAAATGGTTGGTATCAGGATTCTTGAGGTCTATGGGCTCGTGGGCGACGTTCATATCTCCGCAGATAATCACTCCTTTCTTTTCCGCCAGGCCTGATACGTAGGCGCGGAAGTCATCCTCCCAGCTCATACGGTAGTCCAGCCTGCGCAGCCCGTCCTGGGAGTTGGGTACATAGGTGTTCACCAGGTAGAAATCCGGCATTTCCAGGGTGACTGCCCGGCCTTCGTGGCCGTGCTCTTCCACCCCTATGCCGTAGGCCACGGAAAGAGGCTCCTGCCTGGTCCAGATGGCCGTGCCGGCGTATCCCTTCTTTTCGGCATAGTCCCAGTAGGAAGTGTAACCGGGGAATTCCATATCGATCTGCCCCGCCTGCAGCTTGGTTTCCTGCACGCAGAAGAAGTCGGCGTCGCACTCCACGAAGATGTCCGCGAAGCCTTTCCCGGCCACGGCCCTGAGGCCGTTCACATTCCAACTGATGAACTTTGTCATTCTATGGTCCACTCTGCACCATCCTTGGTGTCCTTGACGGTAATGCCCAGGGCCTTGAGAGCATCGCGGATGGCATCGGATGCTGCCCAGTCCTTGTTGGCCTTGGCCTTTGCGCGCTCTGCGAGCACCATATCCATGAGCCCGCCAATCACCTTTCCGGAACCGGCTTCGGCCGCTTCTTCGTCCTTGAGGCCGAGCACGCCGAACACTATGTCGTCGAATATCTGCACCAGGGTATCGAGGTCGCCCTTGCCGAGCTTCAGCGAGCCTGCTTTCGCGGAGTTGATGATTCGTACGGCCTCGAAGATGTGGCTGAGGGCGATGGGGGTGTTCATATCGTCGCAGAGGGCGTCATAGACACCGTCGAATATGGCTTTTACCTCGGCCGACTCTGCAGGGCAGCTGTCAGGTGCCACGGCCTCGGAAAGCTCGCCGTAAGGCAGCTGGGGGGCGTGCTTCCCCGCCATAGCGTAGAGGTCCTTGGCTGCCTGCATCACCTTCTTGTAGGCCTTCTCGGCGGCCTGCAGGGCTTCGTTGCTGAAGTCCAGGGTGCCGCGGTAGTGGGCCTGGAGTATGAAGAAGCGTATGGTCATAGGGCTGTAGGCGCGCTCCAGCTTGGGATGCTCGCCTGCGAAGAGCTGAGGCAGGGTGATGAAGTTGCCCAGGCTCTTTCCCATCTTCTGCCCGTTGATGGTGATCATATTGTTGTGCACCCAGTAACGCACGCCCTGAGTCCCTCGGGAGGCCACGTTCTGTGCAATCTCGCATTCGTGGTGGGGGAACATAAGATCCATTCCGCCGCCGTGGATGTCGAACTCCTCGCCGAGGTATTTCTCACCCATTACCGAGCATTCCAGATGCCAGCCGGGGAAGCCTTCGCTCCAGGGGGAGGGCCAGTGCATTATGTGCTCGGGCTCTGCCTTCTTCCAAAGCGCGAAATCGAAGGGGGCGCGCTTGTCGCTCTGGCCGTCGAGGCTGCGGGTGCCTTCCAGGGTATCGTCCAGATTGCGCCCGGAGAGCACGCCGTATTTATGGTCGGCGTTGTATTTCTGCACGTCGAAGTAGATGCTGCCGTTGGATTCGTAGGCATATCCTGCCGCAAGGATCTTCTTGACAGCCTCGATCTGCTCGACGATGTGGCCTGATGCGCGGGGCTCGATCGAAGGCGGAGCTACGTTCAGCTGCCTCATGGCTTCGTGGTAGCGCAAGGTGTAGGCCTGCACCACTTCCATAGGCTCCAGCTGCTCCAGGCGGGCCTTCTTCGCTATCTTGTCCTCACCTTCATCGGCATCGTGCTCCAGATGCCCCACGTCGGTGATGTTCCGCACATAACGGACCTTGTAGCCGAGATGGCGCAGGAGTTTGAAAAGCACGTCGTAGGTTACGCCGGGGCGGGCGTGGCCGAGGTGGGCGTCACCATATACGGTGGGGCCGCAGACATACATCCCGACGTGACCGGGATTTACCGGTTTGAAGATTTCCTTGTTACGTGTAAGGGTATTTGTGAGGAAAAGAGTCCTGAATTGTTTCATATTACAAAGATAATAAAAAATAAGCCGCCCGATGTCGGGCGGCTTAAATTCTAGCGTATTGTCCTACAGATCCATAAGCTGGTCCTGTACGGCCTCATCCTTGCGCCCGACCACGATATCCTGGTAGTCGGAGAGACCGGTACCTGCAGGAATCAGGTGGCCACAGATGACGTTCTCTTTCAGGCCCTCGAGGTGGTCGACGCGGCCGCGGATGGCGGCTTCGCTGAGCACCTTGGTAGTCTCCTGGAAGGAAGCTGCGGAGATGAAGCTATTGGTACGGAGGGCGGCGCGGGTGATACCCTGCAGCATCAGGCGTGCGGTTGCAGGCTCGGCCGGGCGGGCGGAGATGCCCTTGCGGCCCTGACGCTCGAGGGAGGAGTTCTCGCTGCGCATATCGCGTGCGGTCACGAGGTCACCCATCACGTAGCGCTCGCTGTCGCCCGGATCAAGGACGAGATACTTGCCGTAGATGGCGTCGTTCACGTCCATGAAGAGGCTCTTGTCCACGAGCTCGTCCTGAAGGAACTCGGTATCGCCGGGGTTGGTGATCTCCACCTTGCGCATCATCTGGCGGACGATGATCTCGAAGTGCTTATCGTTGATCTTAACGCCCTGCAGACGGTACACGGCCTGTACTTCGTTCACAATGTATTCCTGGGCCTTTACAGGACCGAGGATGCTCAGGATGTCGGTAGGGGACACACCGCCGTCGGACAGCGGAGTTCCGGCCTTCACGTAGTCGTTCTCCTGTACGAGGATCTGCTTGGTCAGAGGAACCAGATAATGCTTCTCGACACCGCTGCGGTTCTTCACCACGATCTCGCGGTTACCTCTCTTGACCTTGCCCATAATGACCTCGCCGTTGATTTCGGAGAGGATGGCAGGGTTGGAAGGATTACGTGCCTCGAAGAGCTCGGTAACACGCGGCAGACCGCCGGTGATATCGCTTGCCTTACCGATGGCACGAGGGATCTTGATGATGATGTCGCCGACCTTGACGGGCGAGGCGTTCTCCACGGTTACGTGTGCACCGACCGGCAGGTTGTACTGACGGATGGTGTTGCCTGCGTCGTCGAGGATGACGAGGGTCGGGTTCTTGGTCTTGTCCTTGCTTTCGATGATGACCTTGTCGGTGCTCATGCTGAACTCGTCGGCGTTGTCCTTGCGGAATGTCACGCCTTCGATCATATTCTCGAAAGCTGCCTTACCGGCGGCCTCGACCAGGGTAACTGCATTATAAGGATCCCACTCGCAGATACGGTCGCCCTTCTTCACCTTGTCGCCTTCTTTCTTGAAGAGGATGGCTCCGTAAGGGATATCGTACTGGGAATAGGCATATCCGGTGTTCTCGTCGACAATGCGGAGTTCCGTCATGCGGCTCACGACCACGGTCTCGGTGCCTTCTTCGCCAACTCTCTCGATGGTACGGAGTTCGCTGAACTCGAGGCGTCCCTCATACTTGGAATCGATGCTGGAGTCGACCACGGAACCACCGGCGGTACCACCGACGTGGAAGGTACGGAGGGTAAGCTGCGTACCAGGCTCACCGATGGACTGTGCGGCGATGACGCCGACGACCTCACCCTTCTCGACCATACGGCTGGTAGCAAGGTTACGTCCGTAGCACTTTGCGCAAACGCCGTGACGGCTCTCGCAAGTGAGAACGCTGCGGATTTCGACCTGCTCGATGGGGAGGCTGTCGATAAGTTCGGCTTCCTTCTCGCGGATCTCCTCGCCAGCGGCAAGGATGAGCTCTCCGGTAAGAGGATTGAAGATATCGTGGACCGTAGTACGGCCGAGGATGCGCTCGCCGAGGCTCTCGACGACTTCGTCCTTGTTCTTGATGGCCGTAGCGATGAGGCCGCGGAGGGTGCCGCAGTCTTCTTCGGTAATGATCACGTCGTGCGATACGTCCACCAGACGCCTGGTCAGGTAACCTGCGTCAGCGGTCTTGAGGGCGGTATCGGCCAGACCCTTACGGGCACCGTGGGTGGAGATGAAGTACTCGAGCACCGTCATACCCTCCTTAAGGTTGGAGATGATAGGGTTCTCGATGATCTCTGCACCGGCGGCACCGGACTTCTGCGGCTTGGCCATAAGGCCTCGCATACCGCAGAGCTGCTTGATCTGCTGGGTTGAACCACGGGCACCGGAATCGAGCATCATGAACACGGGGTTGAAGCCCTGCTGGTCGGCGGAGATCTGCTTGGTAACGATACCGGTCAACTTGTTGTCGATACCGGTCCAGAGGTCGATCACCTTGTTGTAACGCTCGTTGTTGGTGATGAAGCCCATCGCGTAGTTGTTCTTGATATCGCCCACCTGCTTGTAGCCTGCGTCGATGAGATCCACCTTCTCCTTGGGGATGATGACATCGCCGAGGTTGAAGGAGATACCGGCGCGGAAGGCCTGGTCGTAACCGAGGTTCTTGATATCGTCGAGGAACTTGGCGGTGCGGGTCACACCGGTGTTCTTGATGACAAGGGTGATGATGTTTCGCAGGGATTTCTTACCGAGAATTTCGTTCACGTAAGGAACCTCATCGGGAACATACTGGTTCACGATGATACGGCCTGCGGAGGTCTTGATGATCTTGGTTCCCTTGGAAGGATCCATCTTGTCGGCAGGGACGCGGACATTGATCTCCGCGTGCATGTCGATCACCTTTTCGTTGTAGGCGATGATGACCTCTTCGGGGCCGTAGAACGTAAGACCTTCTCCCTTGGCACCGGGACGGATCTTGGTAATATAGTACAGACCGAGCACCATATCCTGGGAAGGAACGGTGATAGGCGCACCATTGGCGGGGTTGAGAATGTTGTGGCTTCCGAGCATCAGCAGCTGGGCCTCCATGATGGCGGCGTTGCCGAGAGGAAGGTGGACAGCCATCTGGTCACCGTCGAAGTCGGCGTTGAAAGCCGTACAGGCGAGAGGGTGGAGCTGGATGGCCTTGCCTTCGATCATTCGGGGCTGGAATGCCTGGATACCGAGGCGGTGGAGGGTAGGTGCACGGTTGAGGAGCACGGGATGGCCCTTCATCACATTCTCGAGGATGTCCCAGATGACGGGATCCTTGCGGTCGACAATCTTCTTTGCGCTCTTTACGGTCTTCACTATGCCGCGCTCGATGAGCTTGCGGATGATGAACGGCTTGTAAAGCTCGGCTGCCATGAACTTAGGCAGACCGCACTCGTGCATATTGAGCTCAGGACCTACGACGATAACCGAACGTGCAGAGTAGTCCACACGCTTACCGAGGAGGTTCTGGCGGAAGCGGCCCTGCTTACCCTTGAGGGAGTCGGAAAGGCTCTTGAGTGCGCGGTTGCTCTCGCTCTTGACTGCGGAGCTCTTCTTGGAGTTGTCGAAGAGGCTGTCGACGGCTTCCTGGAGCATGCGCTTCTCGTTGCGCAGAATCACTTCGGGAGCCTTGATCTCGATGAGCTTCTTGAGACGGTTGTTGCGGATGATCACACGCCTGTAGAGGTCGTTGAGATCGGAGGTAGCGAAACGGCCGCCATCGAGGGGGACCAGAGGACGGAGATCCGGGGGAATGACCGGGATCACCTTCATGATCATCCATTCGGGACGGTTGACGCGCTTGCTCTCCGCGAACCACTTCACCACCTGGAGGCGCTTCAGGATTTCGGCCTTGCGCTGCTGGGAAGTCTCCACGAGCATCCTCTGACGGAGTTCGAAGCAAAGCTGCTCGGGGTCGATCTCCTTGAGGAGGTCGTAGATACCCTCGGCGCCCATCTTTGCGATGAACTTGTCAGGATCGGAATCGGGAAGATTCTCGTTTCCGGGAAGCTTGGCGAGCACGTCGAGGTACTCATCCTCGGCGAGGAGCTCGTACTTGGGCACGTCGCTGGCACCCTGGCGGGTGACGATGTACTTCTCGTAGTAGATTACCGACTCGAGCTTCTTGGAAGGAAGTCCGAGGACGGCGGAAATCTTATTGGGAGCACTCTTGAAATACCAGATGTGTGCAACGGGCACGGTGAGGGTGATATGGCCCATCCTTTCGCGGCGGACCTTCTTCTCGGTAACCTCGACGCCGCACCTGTCGCAGACGATGCCGCGGTAGCGGATCCTCTTGTACTTTCCGCAATAGCATTCGTAGTCCTTCGTAGGACCGAAGATCTTCTCGCAGAAAAGACCGTCCCTCTCGGGCTTGTAAGTCCTGTAGTTGACGGTTTCCGGCTTGAGGACCTCTCCGCAGCTGCGCTCGATGATGTCTTCGGGCGATGCCAGGGAGATGCTGATCGTCTGGAAATTGCTCTTTACCTTGTTTTCTTTGTTATTGAAATTAGGCATATTCCTTTTGAGTTATCCGTTAAAAACTATTCCAGAGTAACCTTAAGGCCCAGACCCCTGAGCTCGTGCAGGAGCACGTTGAGCGATTCGGGGATTCCTGCCGGCGGCATAGGGTCACCCTTGACGATGGCCTCGTATGTCTTGCTGCGGCCGGTCACGTCGTCGGACTTGACCGTGAGGATTTCCTGGAGCACATTGGCTGCGCCGAAGGCCTCGAGGGCCCAGACCTCCATCTCACCGAAACGCTGGCCACCGAACTGGGCTTTACCGCCGAGAGGCTGCTGGGTGATGAGGGAGTAAGGTCCGATGGAACGGGCGTGCATCTTGTCATCGACCATATGGCCGAGCTTGATCATATAGATGACGCCTACGGTAGCGGGCTGATCGAACCAGTCGCCGGTGCCGCCGTCGCGGAGGCGGGTCTTGCCATAGCGGGGAACGCCGGCCTTGTCGGTCCATTCTGCAATCTCGTCGTTGCTGGCACCGTCGAAGATAGGGGTGCTGAACTTGACGCCGAGCCTGCTTCCGGCCCAACCGAGCACGGTTTCGTAGATCTGACCGAGGTTCATACGGGAAGGCACGCCCAGAGGGTTGAGCACGATATCCACGGGAGTACCATCCTCGAGGAACGGCATATCTTCCCTGCGGACGATCTTAGCTACGATACCCTTGTTACCGTGACGTCCTGCCATCTTGTCACCGACGGTGATCTTACGCTTCTTGGCTATATAGACCTTGGCGATCTGCATTACACCGTTGGGAAGGTTGTCGCCGACCTTGATCTGGTCCATCTCCCTCTTGCATACTGCAGCCTCGTTCTTGAGGGTGAGGCAGTAGTTGCCGATGAGGTCGCGGATCAGAAGGTTGGTGTCCTTCTCGGTGGTCCATTTGCCTGTATTCACATTCTCGTATTCGATGTTCGCGAGCACGTCCTTGGTGAACTTCTTGTCCTTGGCCACCACTTCGACTCCGAAGAGGTCGAACACGCCGGCGCTCTTCTTGTCTTTGGTGAGGACTTCGAGTTTGTGGAGGAATTCGGTGCGGAGCTTCTCAGCCTTGGCATTGAATTCCGCCTCGCGGATCTCGAGACGAGTCTTCTGATCGTTCTTCGCAGCGCTCTTCCTTCCGCCTTCCTTGTTGAGTTTGGCGTAGAGGGAAGTCTTGACCACGGTACCGCTCAGTGAAGGGTTGGCCTTGAGGGATGCATCCTTCACATCACCGGCCTTGTCGCCGAAGATGGCCTTGAGGAGTTTCTCCTCAGGAGAAGGATCGCTCTCGCCCTTAGGGGTGATCTTACCGACCATGATGTCACCGGGTTCGATGTGGGCACCGACGCGGACGATACCGTTCTGGTCGAGATCCTTGGTTGCATCCTCGCTGACGTTAGGGATGTCGGAGGTGAGTTCCTCCATACCGCGCTTGGTGTCGCGCACCTCGGTGAGGTACTCGTCCACGTGCACGGAGGTGAGGATATCCCACTTCACCATCTCTTCGGAAAGCACGATTGCATCCTCGTAGTTGTAACCCTTCCAAGGCATGAACGCCACTTTCAGGTTGCGGCCGAGTGCGAGCTCGCCGTTCTGGGTGGCATAGCCTTCGGTGAGCACCTGTCCCTTCTCGACCTTGTCGCCCTTGCGGACGATAGGAATGAGGTTGACGGTAGTGCTCTGGTTGGTCCTGCGATAGTTGGGGAGTTTATATACGGTCTCTTCCGGAGCGAAGCTTACGAAGGCTTCGTCCTCGGTACGAGCGTACTTGACGTGGATTTCGTTGGCATCGACATAGGTGATCTCACCCTTGCGCTCGGCCACGAACTGGGTGCGGGAATCCAGGCAGACGCGCTCTTCCAGACCGGTACCCACGATAGGGGATTCGGGCTTGAGGAGCGGCACGGCCTGACGCATCATGTTCGCGCCCATAAGTGCACGGTGGGCATCATCGTGCTCGAGGAAGGGAATCAGGGAAGCTGCAACCGAAGCCATCTGGTTAGGAGCAACGTCCATGTAGTTCACTTCTTCCTTGGTGACGACAGGGAAGTCGGCCTCGAGACGGCACTGGATGCGGTCTTCGAGGATGTTGCCCTCGTCGTCCATGCGCACGTTGGCGAGCGAGACGTACTTGTTCTCCTCGTCTTCGGCCGTCATATAGTGGCAGCCAGCGGCGCTCAGATCCACTTTACCGTTCTTGACGTCGCGGTAAGGTGTCTCGATGAAACCGAGGGAGTCGATGCGGGCATATACGCAAAGGCTGGAGATCAGACCGATGTTCGGGCCTTCAGGGCTCTCGATAGGGCAGAGACGGCCATAATGCGTATAGTGCACGTCGCGGACCTCGAATCCGGCACGGTCGCGGGAAAGACCTCCCGGGCCGAGAGCGGAAAGACGCCTCTTGTGGGTGATTTCGGCAAGAGGGTTGGTCTGGTCCATGAACTGGCTCAGCTGGCTGGTGCCGAAGAAAGAGTTGATCACCGAAGAAAGGCCCCTGGAGTTGATGAGGTCGGAGGGAGTGAACTGCTCGCTGTCGCGGACGTTCATCCTCTCGCGGATAGTACGGGCCATCCTGTTGAGGCCGACGCTGAACTGGTTGGCGAGCTGTTCGCCCACGGTGCGTACGCGACGGTTGCTGAGGTGGTCGATATCATCCACGGTAGCCTTTCCGTTGATGAGGCGGATGAGGTATTTGACGATTTCGATGAAATCCTCCTTGGTGAGAACGCGGAGGTTCTCGTCGGTGTTCAGCCCGAGCTTGCGGTTCAGGCGGAAACGGCCCACATCGCCGAGGTCATAGCGCTTCTCGCTGAAGAAGAGCTTGTCGATGACGTCGCGGGCGGTGTTCTCATCCGGCGGTTCGCTGTTGCGGAGCTGCTTGTAGATGTAGTTCACAGCCTCGATCTCGGTGTTGGTGGGATCTTTCTGGAGGGTGTTGAAGATGATCGAGTACTCGCTAGTGCTCACCTCGTCCTTCTGCAGGAGAATGCTCTTGACGTCGGTGTCCAGGATGGCTGCGATGGTCTCGTCGTCGAGCACTGCATCCCTCTCCACGATGGGTTCGGTAC
>JAEEGK010017356.1_pt1 | contig 15708 bp, 9 predicted proteins | sample 8958771 | NCBI WGS metagenome assembly JAEEGK01 (sample SAMN16246547, study PRJNA631951) | gut metagenome | biome: gut microbiome; feature: rumen; material: SC-attached | host: Bos | place: Iran: Karaj | collected 2018-10
AATACCGTTCCAATGGTCGTCTTGAAGATCATTGGTTTCCGAGCAATAGGCATACACTTTCTTGCCAGTCTCGTCGGCCAATCTTTTCATAAACAGAAAAGATTCAGTATAATTTCCACAATATACCTTCACGATGGGCTGTGGTATAGCCTTGTAATCCCTAATGATATCCTCATCAGATTTACCTTTCTTGCGCAGGGCTGGTAAATCAACAGATTCCACTTGGCCAGGCTGCAAGTCACTGTCGGCATATAGTTTGATTGGATCCGTCTGAACCGTTTGCCAGTCATTGTAAAAAATCACTAAAGGCTTGTGATGCTCAGTATTGACAAACTCCTCGGCCAGCTGATAGAACAGCTCACGGTCAATCACACGAAGTTTATCCTCGGGCATCAGCATTTCGAAGCGCTCCTTGATTACGCTCTCATCTTCTTTTTCGGCCAGCACGCCGCCATTATTAAGAGCCTCAGACAGCTCCTTAAAGAAGTCACGGCCCAACACTCGCTGCACCTTGGCCAGAAGGTCTGTAGCAATGTGGCTCTTTTTAAAAATTTCATATACTGCTCCCTTACTCCGGTCGATCCTCTTCCCAAGTTCTGGAGCGCTCATACCCTGAGCCCGCATTTCCTTCTCGATCTCGTGTCCAATGTGATATTCTTCCATATTCTCCATAATTTTTTTGTTGAACAAATATAATGTTTTTTTCTGAAAAAAGCAAATAATCAACTCCAATTATTCCTTTTCAAAAAAATGACACTGCAAAAGTAGGACGAATCCTGCGATCCGTCCTACACAATTCCGTCGGTATAACTTGACACTCCCTGTCGGAAAAACTGGACAAGAATCAAATCTAAGGTTGACAAGTTGTCTATTGATAAATCAGTAGCTATTTAAACACTAACCAATAACAATAGATTAAATCTAACCTATATCACTACAACCTAAAAAAGTGGAGAAAAAAAGCTTACTACTTAAAACCTATCTTCTAACTTTGGCTCAATAGATATTCTCCTGTTTTTAAAGAATCTTATTATTGCATCAAAATTTGCATTCTCACCAAAAAACATCCATTGACTTGTAAGATAGAAAACAACACCATTATTATCTTGCATTCTAGTAGGACTCTTTGCTTGAGCTGTTTTAGATACTATCTGCTCCTGTCCATTGTGATTATTCAATCCTTCAAAGCCATAAAGTTCTTTTTCTAAGTTTGAAAAAGTCTTGCCAGGCCGGTTCAGGTATTGTCTAGTTGCTTCTTGAATTGCACCATTCATTGAATAGTTACCAATACCGTCTACCGTAAACTTCATGTTTTTTACAAAATGCAGTATTCGTAAACAAGAATGCTCGCAGTCAATTATGATAGTTCTAAAATCGCTATCAACGTTCAATGCTTTTACAATGTCATAGCCATAACGAGAATATTTAATAACCTCATTGAGATTCATTGAACTTGTCCCGGGGTAAATGATTGCAACATAAAAAATAGGAGCATTAATGCCAAACAATGCAACACGAGAAAAAGCTTTTTTTGCGACTTGATCTGCTCTTGACGTGTCAATTTCAATGACCCAATTAAACGGCTTCACATCACAATATATGTCAACTCTATCATTTGCTGCAGCTCCAACTTTTATGAATTCTTTCTGCCAAGCCAGATTAGGCATTCGCTTTTTTAATTCAGATAGCAATGAATTCTGAAAATTGGAAACAACTTTATTCTTATTCACAGCTGAGCTACTACTATAGTTCGTACAAAAACTTTTGATTACTGCAAGAATAGAATTACACAAATGATCAAAAATCACATTATTGTTTAAAACAGTTTTCTTTGCCATATTTCATTTTTTATTTAGTTAAACATGTTGATTAAAAAACTCATAGGTAAAGGCTATTGCTTTGGGAAAGATATCGTTGGCATGTTGATTGGAATTAGGGAAATCGACAAATTTGCGCGGGCATTCAAGGGTAATCTTGAATGCTGGCTTGGTAAACAATTTCTTTTTTATGATAATTCCGTTCATAAAGGCAATAGATTTACCTGCAAAGTTAATTAAATATGGTGTCATTTCACTAACAAATCAGCACTTTTCTTGCTTTTGAACTAACAATAATACGATTGCTTTTGATACTCATTATGGAGAGGCGGACTGTTTTTTACATTGTGATATGTGGTGGACATGACTATTTATGTAGGATTTTTTGGGGTTATTGTTGGTGGTTGGGGGAAAAAGTAGTACTTTTGCGGCGAAATTTGATGGTAATCGGGGGTGGCCATGGGCTACCGCGATGCAAGGGAATCCGGTGAGAGTCCGGAACTGTACCTGCAGCTGTAATCCCCTCAAACACGGGGTCTGCTTACTGAATGTCACTGGCCTGGAGCAAGGCTGGGAAGGCGAAGCAGACTGGGGAAAGTCAGAAGACCTGCCATTTCAGTTAATAGTTAATAGTTAACAGTTAATAATTGCATCTACAATTATGACTGGAAACTAGGGGCTAGTGACTAAAATTTATAATAGTACGTTCACTCAGGAACAGGTGTGACGGAAAGCAAATGAAGAAAAGAAAAAGACTGACAGCAGCGTTGCTGGCTTTATGCGCGTTTGTAGCTGTCAATGGACAGAATGACATCTGGCGGCAAGATAGTCTGCCCGAGGTGGTTGTAACGGGTACTGGCACTCAGCACCTGCTGAAGGATGTGCCCGTACAGACCGAGGTGATTACGAGCAAGATGCTACGCAACTATGCGGGCAAGAGCATCGAGGACATCCTGGGTGGCCTCACGGCGTCGTTTGCTTTCAACCAGGATGACATGGGTTCGCAGATGCAGCTGAACGGACTAGGCAACTCTTACATTCTGGTTCTGATTGACGGCAAGCGCATCCATGGCGATGTGGGTGGCCAGAACGACCTGTCGTTGATTGACCCGCAGAATATCGAGAAAATCGAGATTGTGAAGGGTGCATCGAGTGCGCTCTACGGCTCGGATGCTATCGCGGGTGTGGTGAACATCATCACCAAGAAGCACCGCGAGGAGGGACTTTTGGTTGAGAACACCACACGCCTGGGCAGCTATGGTGACGTACGTCAGCACAATGGACTGGCGTTGAATTACGGCAAGTTCAGCAGCTATACCAACTTCCAACTGCAACACAGTGACGGCTGGCAGAACACCTCGGTTGAGCATACTGAAGGCTCTGAAGAGCCCATCACTGACTCCCGCAACAAGACGGTGAACCGCCACACCAACTGGCAAATCGCCGAGCGGTTGACCTATCAGCCTGTCAAGAATGTGGAACTCTATGCCGACGGCAGCACCTACTGGAAACGCATCTACCGCGTGAGCGGCCGCCATCCCCACTATGACGTGAAGACCTGGGACATGGAGTACCACAACGGTTCGGCATCCATCGGTGGCAAGTGGAGCCGATCAAAAACCGACTACATTTCTCTAGATGTGGACTGGCACCGCCATGCCTATTATTACTACTACACGGCCACAACGCTCGTCGAGGACTACGAGAAGAGTGCGGGAACGCCCTATTACCCCTATTTCCCCTATCTCCCGGATCAAAAAGAATTACAGAGCGACCAGCAACGCACGATGGCTGCGTTGAAGGGCGTGTTCACCCTACCCTACGAGAACATCCTGAGTGCCGGCATGGAATTCCGCTATGACTGGCTCCATGCCCCGACGCGTGTCAAGGGCGGCAAAGCCAGCGACTGGACGGCAGCGGTGTATGCGCAGGACGAGTTCAACCTCATTCACAACGTGAACATCACCGCCGGCCTGCGTCTGAACCAGAATGAGCAATTCGGTACCAAGCTGACGCCAAAGGTTTCGGCGATGTGGAAGCCCGCTAACGCTTGGCGCCTGCGTGCCACTTGGAGCCAGGGCTTCAAGACGCCTGCCATCCGCGAACTGTTCTACCGCTATGTGCGCCAAATGAGCGGCACCTACCTCTACCTGGGCAACACAGACCTCAAGCCGCAGTCGAGCAACTACTTCTCGCTGAGCGGCGAATATGGCTGGCGGGGCTTGAATGTGACTGTTACCGGTTATTATAATAAGGTGAAGGACATGATCGCGCTGGTGACCATCCCTAACTATCAGGCCCCCGACGAATACATCATCCAATATGACCCCGTCAAGACCCGCCAGTACCAGAACATTGAGGATGCCAAGACCTGTGGTGTTGACGTGAATGTCAATTACCAGTGGCGTGAGTTCGCCTTTGGTTTGGGCTACAGTTACCTGGATACCGATGCCAACCAATATGACACCAACCACGACAAGATGAAGGAAGTCACTATCGACGGCATGGCCCACCACAAGGGCAACTGGTTTGCCACCTGGGGTCACCGTTTCTCCAATGACTATCGCTTGAGCGTGGGCATCTATGGCCGCATGTCGAGCACTCGCTACTATCAGGACGACGGCAACGGCAAGGGCTACCAGACCTGGCGCCTGTCCACCACCCATGACCTGGGCCACTTCAAGGCGACCACATGGCGTGTTGAGGCTGGTGTAGACAACATCTTCAACTACTGCGACCGCACGCCTCACGGGCTGCACCTGGGCACGACAACCCCGGGCCGCACAGGCTATGTGTCGTTGACCATCCGCTTTAATCAGGGAAAGAAACTTTCAAATAAGTATAAGTCTAACTTTAATTCCAAACAACAAAACAATGATGAAGATTAAATCTTTATTGATTGCCATGATGGCAATCTGCCTGACCATGGGCTTCACCTCTTGCAGTGATGACAAGGACGATCCCATCGAGAACAACTACACCGTTTACCAGAAAGCCGTTAACGAGACCGTCAAGGCTCAAAAGAAGAACAACAAGGCAATCCTGCTGGTGGCCTTCGGTTCGACCTGGGAGCAGGCCTACGATGCATTTGATGCTACCGTAGCTGCTTACAAGAGCAAATTCCCTGGTTATGATGTATACCTGTCATTCTCTTCGGCCATCTGCATCAACCGCGCAGCTGCTGGTGAGAATGTTGATCCCCGCAATTTCTATGCTCCTCCCTTCTGGCTCAATGCCTTTGCTCAAAAGGGTGTTCAGTATAGCGAAATCGTTGTTCAATCGCTGCAGGTAATCCCTGGTGAGGAGTACACCCGCGTGATCAACTACATCAAGGACTTTGCCAACAACGCCAATGGTGACATCGACGATAACTACCTGGCTAACGTGGTTCTGAAACTGGGTGTACCCCTGTTGCAGGACGCTGAGGCTGACGTTAACCTCGTTGCCAACGAATTGCACAAGCTCTACGGCAATCTGGCCAACCAGGGCGTAGTTGCCTTCATGGGTCATGGTAACCCTGACAGCTATGACACCTACAAGGCCAACGTGCGCTATACCCAGCTCGAAGAGGCCCTGCAGCAGTACAACAGCCACTACTTTGTGGGTACTGTTGACATGATGGACAACTTCAAGACCAACGTGTATGCCCGTATGTTGGCTGCCGGCATCACCAGCGGTAAGGTATATTGCCACCCTCTGATGTCAATCGACGGTGACCACGGCCACAACGATATGGCTGGCGATGATGATGACAATTGGGACGGCACCAAGTTCACCCCCAACGATGAGGGCGAGGTTGAGGACACCTCTTGGAAGATGTACTTCCACCACCTGGGTTATGAGTGCAACAACTCGACCATGATCGAGAAGGGTCTGCTCGAACTCCCCACCATCCGTCAAGTGTGGATGAACCACACCACCGATGCTATCAACGGCGATCCTTTGGACTTCTACCACAGCAAGAATCCCGAGTAAATAGACTATCGGGCTGTGTCATAATTAATCTGCTGGAATTATAACCGCCCTTCGGGCGGGAAATTAAAACAAATTTTGTATTAAAATTTTTATATCAATTTGTCTGAATTTCCCGTGCGTAGCACGGTTAAATATAGCGACATTGAATTATGACACACCTTCAACGAATATATAACACATGATTAAGAAAATCATACTAGTTACAGTGGCACTCCTCACATGGAGTGCTGCTGTTTCACAAATCCACAAGATGGAACGCAGCGACTCGTCGATGACGAGCCGCATTTACACCTTAAATCCCGTGGTAGTGACCGGTTCGGGTCACCACCAGCGCCTGAAATCCACCGCCACTCCCGTCCATGTGCTCAGCCGCCAAGAAATCAAGGAGCAGGGCATCACCACGTTTGACGGGGCCTTGACCCGCATGATGCCACAGGTGTCGATGGCGCCTAACTCGATGGGCACCTTCTTGAGACTCAATGGACTGGGTAACAAGTATATTCTGATACTTATCAACGGTCAGAAACTCACGGGCGACATCTCCAACAATGTGGACCTGAACCGCATCAACATGGCGCGCGTGAAGCGCATCGAGGTGCTGGATGGTGCTGCATCGTCGCTCTACGGCTCGGATGCCATAGCCGGCGTCATCAACATCATCACCGACCAGCCCACCCGCGATCTGGTGAGTGTGACAAGCGACACGCGTGTGTCAGGCCATGGCCAACTGACCGAGAACATCGCCCTGGACATCTACAAGAACGGATTCGGCTCCTATACCTCGTTCTCGCGAGACCAAGCCGACAGTTACCGCATCAATGATGTGGAGTATGTCAAGGGCTCCGAGACCGAGACCCAGCCGACGATTGCCCCCTTCTTTACGGGTTACCGCTCAAACCTCGTGGGACAAAAGTTTACCTATGCCCCCAACGAGCACTTGGCATTGAATGCTGGCATTGACTACTCCTACAAGATTACCGACCGTCCCAATACCCGCAAAGACATCACTGGAGGCACCGACTATGAGATGCGCTACAAGGGCCTGCGCTGGAACGTGGGTGGTATCTACAAGTTCACGAGCCGCAACTCGTTGCAGGCCGACTTCACGGTCGATCGTTTCCGCTATGGCAAGCTATATGACGTGGCCACAAAGACCTACGCCATCGACGATTATGTGCAGTCCAAGAAGCAGCGCTCGATGGAAGGACAGCTGAAAGCCATCCTAGGCTTGATGAAGAACTCAACCACCATCTTCGGTGCTGACTGGCGCAAGGACTACCTGACTGCCACCTCGGGCAACATCAACCAGAATGCCTACACGGCAGCCGCTTTTGCACAGCACGAAATGCTGTTCTTTGACCGACTCACTGCCACCGTGGGACTTCGCCTGACCTATCACGAAACCTTCAACTGGCACCTCACGCCCAAGGCAACGCTGATGTATGCACCCGGCAACTTCCGCCTGCGTGCCACCTATTCGGCGGGATTCCGCGCGCCAGGTCTTGACGAGTTGTGTTACCACTACTTCTCGGTAAACCGCGGCAAGGCACAGATTATCTTTGGCAACAAGGACCTCTCGCCTGAAAAAAGCAACTATTTCTCGCTCAATGCCGAGTACCGCAGCAATATCCTTGCTGTGAGTGTGACAGGATTCATGAACCGCATCAACGACATGGTCATCAGGCAGAACATCGACGTGGACGCTGCCTCGCTGGCCATGCTGCAGGCCGAATTCCCCGAAATGACCGATGACCAGGCGCAGAAACTCGAGCGTTACTCCCTGTACAAGAACAGTGACAAGGGTGACGTCAAGGGATTGCAAGTCAACATCTCGGCTAACCTGTTCAGGGGCTTTAACCTGTCGGCCAACTACGTCTATACCTATGCCCGCACCTGTAGCGGTGAGCAATGGACAGTGCTGGAACGTAGCATCCGCAACGCCGCCACCGTTGCCGCCAACTATTTCCACAGCTGGGGTAATTATGGGCTGAGCGTGAACATCAACGGCAGGTTGCAGTCCAAAACCTATTATCCCGACTATGAGGACGCCCCGGGCTATGGCATCTGGAACCTGAACACGACCCATTCGTTTGACGGGTTGAAACATCTGTATCTGGAGCCGAGCATCGGCATCGACAACATCTTTGACAAGGTGGATCGCCGTATCGACTCTTCCAACCGCAAGTATGCCCTGTATTCTCCGGGTCGCATGCTCGTAATTGGCCTGAAATTGAAAATTAAGTAACCTTATATTGCATAATGGAGGATTGTCGTGAGACAGTACCTCCATTTTTTAATAATTTTGCTAAATTTGCGACTGATATGGGTAAGATTATAGTATCAGGCATCGGGCCTGGCAGCAAAGAAGACATCACTCCCGCCGTACTCGACGCAGTGCGTGCGGCAGACGCCATTGTGGGGTATAAATATTATTTCCAGTTCATCCAGGACTATGTCCATGATGGCTGCGAGTGCATCGACACAGGCATGAAGAAGGAACGCGAGCGTGCCGAGCAAGCCTTTGAACTTGCCGAGCAGGGCAAGACGGTTGTCGTCATCTCATCGGGCGACGCCGGCATCTATGGCATGACACCGCTGGTCTATGAGATGAAACGTGAGCGCCAATCTGATGTGGAGATTAAGTCATTGCCCGGCATATCGGCTTTCCAGAAAGCCGCTTCATTACTGGGTGCTCCCATCGGCCATGACCTGTGCATCATTTCGCTGAGCGACCTGATGACCCCATGGGAGGTGATTGAGCGCCGCATTAACGCTGCCGCCGTGGGCGATTTCGTCACTGCCATCTATAACCCCAAGTCCAATGGCCGTTACTGGCAGCTGTACCGTTTGGTGGAACTGTTCCTGCAGCAACGTTCCGACGACACGCCCGTGGGCTATGTCCGTCAGGCAGGACGCGATGAGCAAGAAATCAAAGTGACCACACTGGGCGAATTTGACCCCGAGGAAGTGGATATGTTCACCGTGATTCTTATTGGCAACTCACAGTCCTATATCTACTCCCACTCCTTCGCCCTTGCGGGCACCTCCCCCCAAGCGGAGGAGGAATCAAGCCTCATTATCACCCCGCGCGGCTATTACCGCGAACGAGGTGATAAGGACATTAAGCCTGGCCAACAGATCATGATTGAGTCGTTCCGCACCATCGAGAGCGAACTCCGCAACAAGGACATTCCGCTTGACCACAAGTGGGCACTCCTGCATGCCATCCACACGACGGCCGACTTTGAGATGGAACGCATCCTCTATACCGACGACCATGCAGTGGAAACGCTCTATAACAAGGTCGCTAGCGGTGAATTGAAGACTATCGTGACTGATGTGACGATGGTAACCAGCGGCATCCGCAAGGGGGCGCTTGCAAGACTTGGCATGGAAGCAAAATGCTACTTGAGCGACCCACGTGTTGCCGAAATGGCGGCAGCACAAGGTATCACCCGCACACAGGCGGGCATCCGTCTGGCAGTCGAGGAACACCCCGATGCCCTGTTCGCCTTCGGTAATGCCCCAACTGCACTGATTGAATTATGCGATCTTATCCGCAAGGGCAAAGCACATCCCGCAGGCATCATTGCCGCTCCTGTGGGCTTTGTCCACGTGCGCGAATCAAAGCACATGGTCAAACCCTTCAAGGACATCCCCAAAATCATCGTCGAGGGGCGTAAAGGTGGCAGCAACCTGGCAGCGACCCTGTGCAACGCCATTCTGACCTTTGACGACGCAGAGCAATTGAAACCAGGACGAGACCTTTAAAAACCACGAATTACGCGAACCTTTAGCTCGACGAAGTCAATTTAACTAATTAGCATCCGCATTCAATTATTACGAATTATGAAGTTTTACGTGATAGGTATCAGTGACGCGCCGCGGCCTTATCTGCCGCCAGAAGTCATCAGTATCATCTGTAATGGACGTGTTTTCTCGGGCGGCAAGCGTCATTATGGACTTGTTGAGCCTTACTTGCCCGAGGGGTCACAATGGATCGAAATCACCACTCCACTGGATGCTGTCTTCGAGCAGTATCATGACGAGGTGATTGTGTTCGCCAGCGGTGACCCGTTGTTTTTCGGATTTGCCAACACCATCAAGCGCAAGATGCCTGATGCCGAAATCGTTCTTTACCCAACTTTCAACTCCCTGCAAATTCTGGCGCATCGTTTAGTAATGCCTTACCATGATATGCGTGTCGTTTCTCTCACGGGGCGACCTTGGCCTGAATTTGACCGAGCGCTCATTGAGCGTGCGGAAAAAATCGGTGTGCTGACCGACCGTGAGCACACACCTGGCGCCATCGCCCACAGGATGCTGGAATATGGCTACAACGGCTATACGATGCATGTGGGCGAGCACTTGGGCAACCCTAAAGAGGAACGCATTTCAACCTTGACTCTCGAGGAGGCTATAGAGCGTGATTTTGACTATCCCAACTGCTTGATTCTATGCGGTCACGCCAAGGCGAGGCCCTACGGCATTCCCGAGAGCGAGTTTGCCTTGCTCGATGGCCGTGAGAAGATGATTACTAAAGCACCCATCCGCCTGTTGACCCTACAAGCCCTGGAATTGCAGCAGAAAAGCGTCTTGTGGGACATCGGCTTCTGTACCGGCAGCGTGTCGATTGAGGCGCGGTTGCAGTTCCCGCATTTGCACGTCGAGGCCTTTGAAATCAGGCCCGAGTGTGAGGCCTTGATGCAGCAGAATAGTCGACATTTCGGCACGCCAGGCATTAACTACCATATTGGAGATTTCCTCAAAGCAGATATTGAAAATCTCCCCCGCCCCGATGCCGTCTTTATCGGCGGGCATGGCGGTCACCTAAAAGAAATCATGGCACGCGTGCTGACCGTCTTGGCTAACGATGGCTGCATCGTGATGAACAGCGTCACCTCACCCATGGTGCATACGGACAGCCACCAACTGTTTAATGAGGCGTGTGCCGAATTGGGTTTAAAACAAGAACCACCCACACGCATCATCCTGAACGACAATAACCCGATAGAGATACTCAAATGCAAAAAATAGCCGTAATACCCGTGAGCGACGAGGGCCGCGATATAGCCGAAACCCTCCAGCAAGAGTTCCAAGCCTCAGTCATCAAACGTGCCGAGGTCGCCAAGCGATGGAAAGATTTTGACGCGTTCATCTTTATTGGTGCGATGGGCATCTGTGTGCGCACGATAGCATCCTTCATTGAGGACAAGCACACCGACCCTGCAGTTATCTGCGTGGACAGTATGGCTAACCACGTGATTTCGGTTTTGTCTGGTCATGTGGGTGGCGCCAACGATTTGACTCGCCGAGTGGCTTCGGCGTTAGGCTCCGAAGCAGTTATTACGACCCAGAGTGACAATGCGGGACTATGGGCACTCGACACGTTGGAAGAACGCTTTAACTGGCCAATCGCCAGCGAGGACGACATGAACGCATGCATCTTTGCTTTCGTCAACCGTAAGCCGACGGCTTTGTTCATGGAAGTGCGAGACCAAGGTACCGATTATTTGGAAAAAACACTTCCCGACCACGTCACCATTATCAACGACCTCAGCGAGGCCGACCCCAAGAAATACCGTCTACTTATCATGATTACGCCTTACCGTCGCTATGCGCCTGAAGGCATGTTGTCTTTGCATTTTGTTCCCATGGTTGGTACTATCGGTTTTGGCTTGGCTCATCACCCCGACAATTACAAGTTCTTCTATGACCAGATGGACGAGGCTTTGGCTGAATGGGGCATCCTGCCGTGTGCTTGCCGTTATTGCACGATTGATGTCAAGGCCGATGAGCCGTTTGTGCAACTGTTAAAAGAGGGCTATGACGAGGATGTCGAATTCTTTACAGCCGAGCAGTTGTCAGCCATCAAGGTGCCCAATCCGAGTGAAACTGTGGCCAAACACGTTGGGACGCCCAGCGTGTGTGAGGCGGCTGCCATCTTGGGCTCCAATCACGGCAAACTGATTGTCCCCAAAATCAAAGGCAAGAATTTCACCGTTGCACTGGCCATCGACCGCCAATACTTGCGTGACCAGCAAGGCCACATCGAAATTGTTGGCGCTGGTCCCGGCGATCCTGATTTGGTATCAGTGCGAGGCCGCAAGATGTTGGAGCTCGCTGACCTCATCCTATACGCAGGATCTTTGGTTCCTCGAGAATTGACCTTATGCGCCAAGCCTGGTGCCGTTGTTCGTAGTTCAGCAGGAATGAATTTGGAGGAACAATGCGCGTTGATGAAGGAATTCTATGACAAGGGTAAGTTTATCGTGCGCTTGCACACAGGCGACCCGTGCATCTTTGGAGCAATACAGGAACAGATGGCGTTCTTTGACCAGCACAATATGCACTACCACATTACGCCAGGCATCTCGTCATTCCTTGCCGCAGCAGCCGAATTACGCAGCCAGTTCACCATCCCCGAGCGCACCCAAACCATCATCCTCACCCGCGGCGAGGGCCGCACACCCATGCCCGAGAAGGAGCAGTTGCACCTGCTCGCCAAGAGCCAATGCACAATGTGCATCTTCTTGAGCGCTGCCATCGTGGATGACGTGCAGCGTGAATTGCTCATGGAGTATCCCGAGGACACACCCGTAGCCGCCTGCTATCATCTCACTTGGCCCGACCAACACATCTATCGTGGCGTGCTGAAAGACCTGGCCAAGATTGTCCACGACAACAACCTCACGTTGACCACAATGCTCGTCGTGGGCGAAGCCATTGACAACCGTAAGGGCCTGTCAGAACTCTATAACAAACATTTCACTCATCTTTTTCGCAAAGGCGATGATGAATCCAACTAATGCCTAAAGCCTAAAACCTACAGCCTAATAAATGATTCTCGTATTCGGTGGAACGACAGAGGGCCGCGTGGCGGCAAAGGTACTCGAGGAATCGGGGGCCACCTACTACTATTCCACCCGTAGCGACACACAGGACATCCAACTCGTGCACGGTGTCCACTTATCGGGTTCGTTGGAGTTGCCCGAGATGATCGCCTTTTGCCATGAGCATAGCATTCGCCTGATTATTGATGCCGCCCACCCATTTGCCGTCAATCTGCACTGCAACGTCATTGACCTTGCGGGACAGACTGGGATACCTGTCATCCGCTACGACCGCATCTATCCATCCCATGACGAGGACCTTGTCTGGTGTAAGGACTATGACGATGCCATCAATCAACTGAAGGTTCATAAAATTAACCGTCTGCTTGCACTCACCGGTGTCAATACCATTGCGAAACTGCGCGATTTCTGGGAGAGCCATGACTGCTGGTTCCGCATCCTAAACAGAGATGAATCACTCGCAGGTTCACAGAAGGCCGGATTTTCTACCGACCACCTCGTTTATTATGAGAAAGACGACACCGCATCGTTGATTGGGCGACTGCAGCCCCAAGCCATCATCACAAAGGAAAGCGGCTTGAGCGGCGGCTTTGCCGAAAAAGTGGAGGCAGCACGACAAGCGGGTATTAAAATTTTTGTTGTGGAGCGACCTGATTATCCCATAGCTGATGGTGTAACCGTTGGACACGTCAACGGCCCTCACGGCTTGCGCCGCATGGTGGAGAAACTGTTGCCCGAGTTTTATCCGCTGCACAGTGGCTTAACCACGGGCACCTGTGCCATAGCTGCTGCCATTGCTGCAACAATAAGGCAGAAAACAGGAGAAACACCAACCTCAGTGCCCGTCATCTTGCCCAATGGTGAAACGATTGATGTCGAAGTGACCTATGGCGACGGCTATGCCTCCGTGTTCAAGGAGTCGGGTGACGACCCCGATGTAACTAACGGTATCGAGATCAGGGCAAGTGTTAAATCTAGCGACCGTTTCGAGATATTGGGCGGTGAGGGTGTCGGCAGGTTTACCGTACCCGGCTTTGACTTTCCACCAGGCGAGCCCGCTATCAACAAGGCTCCGCGCCAGATGATGTGCGATAACATCAAGGAAAATGTAAGAATCACCATCAGTGTGCCGCAAGGTGCCGAGATAGCCCGTCGCACCTTCAATCCACGCCTAGGTATCGAGGGTGGCATCAGCATTATCGGTGTTTCGGGCATAGTGAAACCTTTCAGCGAGGAAGCCTTTGTGGCCAGTATCCGCAAGTGCATGCAGGTGGCCAAGGCATCGGGCAGCGACCTCGTGGTCATCAACAGCGGTGGTAAAAGCGAGAAGTTTGTGAAGTCGATCTATCCCGAGTTGCCCCAACAGGCTTTTGTGGAATATGGAAATCACATCGGCGAGACCTTAACTATCGCCAATGAACTCGACATCAAAAACGTCACCATGGGCGTGATGCTGGGCAAAGCAGTCAAACTCGCTGCAGGCAACCTCGACACCCACAGCCGCCACACCACGATGGACAAAGATTTCATTGTGGGGATGCTCCATGATGCAGACATTGACATCGACATCAGCGACCTCACCCTCGCCCGCGAACTGTGGGAGAGAATCCCCCAAGAAAAACTCCAGGATTTTGCCACCGTCGTCATCAATCACTGCGCTCACTACTGCGCCCCGCTATTGCCTAACGGTGTGCTTACTATCCTTCTTATTGATGATAATGGGAAGATTTATTACTCGTAAGAGGTTTTGCGGCGGCGGTAGAGGACGTAGATGATGATGGGTGCACCGATGAGCGCGGTGACGCTGTTGACGGGCATGGCACCTTCAAATCCAGGAGCACGGGCAATCAGATTACAGATTAGAGCCAAGGCTGCGCCACACAGGGCGGTAGCGGGCATCAACTTCCAGTGGTCGCTGGTACGGAAGATTCCACGGGCCAAATGGGGCACGGCCATACCAATGAACATGATAGGGCCGCAATAGGCGGTGACGATAGCGACCAAGGTACCCGAGCAGATGATGATCCAAGTGCGGGCCCGCTTGACGTTGACACCCAGGTTGGCGGCATAACGGTCACCGAGCAACATGGCGTTCAAGGGCTTTACTAACAGGAAACTCAAGGGCAGCAAGATGCACATGAGCACAACGAAAAGTATCATCTGGTCACCCGAAACGCGGGAGAACGAACCAAGTCCCCACACCACAAAAGCCTTGACATCTTCCTCGGGGCTGAGGAACTTTAAGACGCCAATGATGGCGGTGGCCAGATAGCCAATCATCACACCGATAATCAGCAAGGTAACGTTGCCCCTCACCTTGCCCGAAATCCATACAATGAGCATCATCACAGCGATGGCTCCGATGATAGCGGCAACCGAAACAGCCGCGTCGCCCAAATAGCCCAACGAACTCAAGGCTACACCACCCAGCTGCCCTGACAGCAACACGACAAAGGCTACACCCAAACTGGCACCGTTGGAGATACCCAAAATAGACGGTCCCGCCAACGGGTTGTGGAAGATGGTCTGCATCATCAGACCGCTCACGGCCAAGCCCGCACCAGCCACGATTGCGGTGAGCACCTGCGGCAGTCGGGAGCTGAGGATGATATTCGTCCAAATTTCGGACTCACTGCCCTGGCCGACAAGGATACGGCAGATGTCACCCACAGGAATCTCGACAGAGCCGATGAACAGATTGGCAATCATCATCACGAGGATTGCCACCACAAGGGCTAACATCAAAGGCAGCGTGCGTCTCATAAAATCAAAAGGAAAACAATAAGTACAATAAAAACAATAATTGATTATCGTTTATTTATCATTGTACTTGTTGTATTTATTGTTGTTTGTTTAGTTTTCTGATTATTATTTGTCGAGCAGGTGGTAGAAAGTGGGTTGGTAGTCTTTCTCGACCAGTTCGGGATGGAAGATGGCGACAAAGTCCTTCAGCAGCACATCGGGCTTAACGGGAGCAATTTCGTAATAGGGCGTCTGCTTCATGTTGCAGTAGATGACCTTTTTCTCCTTATAGGCCTTGAACATCTCGTTACGGGGCTCAC
>JAEEGK010017357.1_pt1 | contig 15708 bp, 10 predicted proteins | sample 8958771 | NCBI WGS metagenome assembly JAEEGK01 (sample SAMN16246547, study PRJNA631951) | gut metagenome | biome: gut microbiome; feature: rumen; material: SC-attached | host: Bos | place: Iran: Karaj | collected 2018-10
TAAATAATACAAAAAAGAGTATTACCCATTAATACTAGATCTTCAAACCCGGTGTGGTATTGGTAAACCACAACAGAAGGGACGGTGAAATCCGTCCCTCCAAACATCTACAAATTTTTTAATTGCAATTTAAAATTTTATTAAATTTGTAAAAATTTAAAATGCAATTAAATATCAGATAACACAATACAAGCAATCATGAGAATACTCAGGGAAGATTACCTTTCGCTTCTGGAGGCGGGCCGGGACAGGAACGATGTAGTCAAAGTCATCACGGGAATGAGGCGTTCCGGCAAATCCACCTTACTGGAACAGTATGCCGATAGACTCAGAAATCAGGGTGTGCCTGAGGATTCCATCTTCATGATCAATTTTGAGGATCTGGAATGGCAGTACATCGGCAATCATACGACCCTCAACAAATGGATATCGGAGAACATCCCGAAAACAGGTCAGTGTTACGTGTTCCTGGACGAGGTCCAGAACGTGGATGGTTGGGAGAGATCCGTCTCCGGACTCCAGAACAAACCGAACTGCGACATCTACATCACAGGCTCCAACTCAAAGATGCTATCGTCCGAACTTGCGACCCACATATCCGGGAGATACACCGAGATAAGGATCATGCCACTTTCCTTCAGGGAATACCTGCAACTCCATCCTTCCGAGGACATAGACGAACGTTTCCGCCAATATCTGATGTTCGGCGGTCTCCCCTCCGTCGATCCCGATGCGGACGAAAGATTCAGGGGAGGTCTTCTGGAGGGGATTTTCAATACCGTGTTGGTGAAGGACATCCTGTCCCGCCTGAGAACTGACGATGTATCGAAGCTCACGGCAATCGCCAGATTCCTGTACTCGAACATAGGTAACACGACCAACATCGACAGCATCGCGGAGGCCACGGGAATCAGCAACCCCACCGTTTCCAAATACGTCGACGAGATGTGCAAGGCGTTCCTTTTCTATTATGCGGAGAGGTATGATGTCGTCGGAAAGAAGATACTGAAGACCAACGGCAAATATTACGCGTCAGACCTCGGGATGAGGAACGTCATGCTGGGCAGGCACTCCGCGGGGGACATAAGCAAACCTTTGGAGAATGTGGTCTATCTGGAACTGATCCGCAGGGGATATGAGGTGAGGATCGGAAGCTACCGCGACTGGGAAGTGGATTTCACTGCGACCAACCCCTACGGAACGGAGTATTTCCAGGTGTGCCAGACCATGATGGCCGAGGAAACTTATGACAGGGAAATTAGACCGCTCAAGGGGATAAGAGACAACTATACTAAGACCGTCCTCACGCTCGACAGGTTCGGACTCGGTTCCGACGAAGGGATCAGAGTCGTCAACGTAATCGATTGGCTGCTTGAAGGTCCCTTGTGAAGGAGTGAGTCGCTGCAGGACACGGAGAAGATCCGCAGGGAATACGGGAAGGAGCTGGCCGAGAAACTGGGGCTCCCGTGGATCCACTGCAGGATAAGCGAAGAGAGCATCGATGATCAGGGACATGTCGATCACGATCTCGTCGGAGGTGCTGTCGTTGAATATGACCGCATCGCCGTTGGTGATCTCGGGTGTCAGCGCCCATACGGCCTTGACGGTCATGTTCTGGGTGGGCATCTTAGCCGGCAGGACAGGCGACCACGAGATGAACTTGTATCCCTCCTTTGTGGGATTCGCGGGTGCTGGCACATCCGCTTCGTAGCTGACCTCGATTGGATCGATCGCTGATCCTCCGTCGGTGTTGAAGGTGATCGTGTACTTGTTCGCCTCCCACTTGGCGTAGAACTTGTTCTCCGCGTTGAGTCCTATCCAATGTCCGTCCTGGAGGAGGTCCGTGATGCTCTTCTCGAGGAACTTCCCGTCCTTGTCGGCGATCTGGTTCGCCGCGGTGCATTCGGCATCCGTGTATATGCCCGCCAGGGAGTATCCGGTCCTCGCAGCCTGCTGCTGTATGGTCATGTGGTCCGACATGTACTGCGCCTGATACAGTCCGTCCGTGTCGCCTCCGTTCTTGTCGATATCGACATGGAAGATCTGGGCCGTCCATGTGGCATAGAGCGTCGCGGGTTCGGTACCCGCATAGATCCATTTGCCGTCCGCATCGGTCAGGCCGGGGAGGTTGTGCGCTATGTAGTACGTAGACTCCAGGTTCCCGGTCAGCGCGTAGATGCCTCCGCCGTTCGGTTCCGTGAAGTATCCGGCGTTGTCGTAACCGACCCTTGTTGCATGGGTCACGTTGAGGGTGTTGAATCCGTAGGTGATCTCGAAGGAACCGTCGGTACCCTTGCCGTCCGCACTCAGTATCCCGTTGTATACGTTGGGACTCCAGGTGAGGTAGAGCGTCAGATTGTCCAGGAACACCCATCTCATGTCGTCGTCGATGTACATGTTGTGTCTGACGAAATGATACTGGTTCTCGCCGGTCGCGACCACGACCTCATGGCTGATGACCTCCGTGTTCTTATTGTCGACGATCCTCCACGATATGTGGTTGCCCGTCTTCGAGAAGCTGTCGGTGAAGTCCGGCACATCGTTGGTGGTGCCGAACGTGACCTGGAACTGGTACGAACCGGTCCCTCCGGCCGCGTCGATGGTCACCGTGTAGGTTTTGGCCTCCCAGTGGGCGTAGAGGGTGAGCGAAGCATCTGTACCCGTCCATTTCTTGTCGGAATCGGTGTATGCCGTGCCCGCGCACAGGGTTCCGTCCGCCTCGACGATCTTGGTGCCGCCGGTGGCCTCGGTGAAGTAACCGAGGAGCGTATGGCCGTATCTCGTGGCGCTGTCGTAATCGGTCAGGCCGCTGCCGTACACCGCCCATGCGGAACCGTCGTCGGATCCGAGGTCCCCGTTGTTCTTCGAAAGGGTGAGTTCGGTCTTCGACGGTTCCCATTTGAGGTACAGGACACTGTCCTCTGTCTTGTACCATGCCCTGGTGTCGTCCGTCCATCCTATGACGGATTCCAGGGTCTTGCCGTCGGCACCGATGACCTTGGTCGTCATCGCCGAGGATGTGTATATGCCCTCGATGGAATGATGTGCAGGAGGTACGGGTTCGCTCACCCATTCGATCTCGTTGCCGCCGTAGATGATCGTACCCGAACCGACTGTGGCATCGTTCGAGTCCTTTATCGTCAGGGTGTAGGTATGCGCTCTCCACTGTGCATACAGCTTCTGTCCGTTCTCGATATTGACCCATTTGCCACCGACGGTCCATCCGTCGATGCCGCTGATGATGTTGAGCTCAGCGTCAACAACCTTCGTCCCGTCTTCTGCTTCCGTGAAGTACCCGAGGAAGTCATATCCCGTCCAGGTCATCTCTATCATCTCGATGTCCCCGATGGCGGTGCCGTACGGGATCTCCATGATGGGGTTGACCGGGGTCCCTCCGCAGGAGTTGAGTTCCAGACGGCACGGGATTCCGGAGATCCCTGCGTACAGGGTCATGTCGCCGGTGACGCCGCTGTCGAAGGACCATTCGGATCCGGATGCGCTGACGGTGTGCCATTTGCCGTCGAATACATAGTAGGTGGTGTCGAGTCCGGGAAGCGTGTTCCCGGTGGTCGGACAGGTGACCGTACTGCCGACGGTCACCGTCTGGGGGTCGATGGCCGTCGCGAGACCGCCGACATCGAATGATACGGTATAGACGATTCCGAGCACCGATGCATCGATCCTCTGATAGGAATGGCCCTTGATCGACTCCCCGAGGGACATGGCACCGCCCGAATCGCGGAACGTCCATCCGGGGAATGCGAAATTCTCGGTGTCGGCATCGGCCATCACCGTTCCGCTGCTGAGGACGACGGACTCTAGTCCGGTGCAGCCCTTGAACGCATCGGCACCCAGCGTCACCGCTCCTTCCGTGGTGATCGTCCTTATTCCCGTGCAGTTCTCGAATGCGCCCTGTGCCACCGTCATTTCGTTGGTCAGGGAGACCGAACTGAACAGGGTGCAGCCCTTGAACGCACTCTCGGATACGGATACGACAGATGAGGGCATCTGGGGCAGACGGGTGCAGCCATCGAACGCATTGGCGCCGACGCTCAGCGATCTGCCGCTGAATACCAGGGAGGAGATGTTGCTCCCGGCGAAGATGTAGTTTGAGAGAGTGACATCGTCGTTCGCATCCGCCTCGATCGTCACCGTGAAACCGTTGGCTGAACCCGCTCCGTAGAACGGTTTCTTCGTGTTGGATCCGTCGGTGTTGAACATACCCTGTATGGTGAGCTGGGTGAGTTTGTCATATTGGAATGCGTAATCGCCGATCGAAGTGACATTGGCGGGTATGACGAGTTGAGTGATCTTCGTATCTTTGAAAGCATAGTTGCCGATCGAAATCACCCTATCCGGTATTGTCAATGCGGCGATCTTGGTGTTTGAGAAGCAACTCTGAGGGATGGTGAGTTTCTGATCCTCGTTCGGGGATTCCCAATCGGCTATGGTCAGGGTTGTCAGATTGCTGCACATGAGGAATGCCGAATGTCCTATGGATGTAACGGATAGAGGGATGTTCACTGCGGTGAGTCCGTCACATTGACTGAATGCACTGTATCCAATGGACCTCACGCTGCCCAGATCGACACTGGAGAGCAGATCCTTATCCTGGAAACCGTTCGCTTTGATACTGACGACATCATATGTGATGCTGGTCGTTTCATTGGTCACGGTGGCAGGTATGACCACGGCCACGGGGTCCCCTGTAGTGGGGAACGCCGCGGATGCCGATACGGACACCTCTTTGGCAGTTTCCGTTTCCTTCGTCACCGTGTATGTCAGATTGCCTATGTCGAAGGTATCGTTCACGGCGGCATCCGAGCTGTCCGAGGAGATCGTTCCGATGATCACCGCGGCGGCCGCTACGGCGAAGACCGCGAAGGCGATGGTCACGATCATTCTGACCTTGGACGTTCCGGACGACGTCCCGGCCTCTCTTTTGATAAGCATAGTGTCCAATTTTTCTCCGAGCATATTAAACATCCCTTAACAGTGATGGTACTTCTCACGGGAAACTTATGTTTAACAGTTCAATTATAGAATTTTAAAATAACAGGTGCTGACATCGTACGGGCATCATTGCATCCCGTCTCCCTGTTCGTTGCATTCACGGATGTCCGGCAGCGGACGCTATGCAAATCCGCAAGTGGCAAATGGGCCGGATTCCGTTCAATTGTCACGAAGTGTCAAGGTCAGACTGAAAAAAGTACGTAAAAGCACGTAAGTTTTTCAAAGTGTTTGTTTTCAAAATACAAAACTTTCTGATTATGAAAGTTTTATATCCTTACTTTATATACTAAAATCTATGAAAGAACTTAGGAGGGAAAAATACCTTTCTAAAATCCGTCCATTTTACAATGACAAGGATATAATCAAGGTCCTGACAGGGGCTCGCAGATGCGGAAAATCTACAATTATGAAACAGATAATGGACGATCTCGGTACTGATACAAAAGCCGAGAAATCGATCGTGTATATAGATCTGGACAGTAAACAAAACCTGAGGGTCCGCACTCCCGATTCTTTGGAAAAACTGATAGACGACGGGTTCAGGAATTGCAAAGGGGACAGATTCCTGTTTGTAGATGAGATTCAGAACGTGAAGGGGTTTGAGCCCCTGATCAATGCATACCGCAATGATGGTGTATCGGTTTTCATCACAGGTTCGAATTCGTATCTCTTAAGCGGGGAATTGGTAACGAAACTGACCGGTCGCTACATAGAATTCAGAATATTCACGTTCTCATTGAGTGAGATAGAGGAATTCTATACGCTGAATGATATATCTTACTCCCATACCGACCTATTTCAGGAGTATCTATTCACAGGGGGTTATCCCAAGGGCATAACGTATACCGATCAGGAGAACAGGGCCCTCTACATACGGTCAGTCATCGAAGAGACCCTCAGCAAGGATGTATTAAAAAGCAAGAAAATCAGAAACAAAACCTTACTGAGCAAGCTTTTGGATTATCTGCTTTCCACGCCGGGTGCCGAAATCTCTTCGACATCGATCTCGAAGTATCTCCGTTCCGAGAATATCAGGACCAATCCCAATACGGTGAATAGGTATCTCGAAGTCATTTTCGCAAGCAAACTGGTCGATAAGTGTATGCGGTTCGATATCTCCGAGAAGAAGGCCTTGAAAACCCATTACAAGACTTATGTTGCAGACATTTCCCTTTACACATCCTATCCGAAACGCAGACACGACATCCAGATGGGACATCTTTTGGAGAATATCGTATTCAACGAACTCAATTCCAGGGGATATGATGTGCAGGTCGGGAAACTAAGGGATTGCGAAGCAGATTTCGTCGTATCCGACGGGAGACATACGGCGTACGTACAGGTAACGTATCTCATGGATTCTCAGAAGACCGAGGAAAGGGAGGAAGCCCCATTCCTTAAAATCAGGGACAACTATCCGAAGTACATCATATCGATGGACCCTATACAAATCGACAGATCCGGAATCATAATGCTGCACCTGGTCAATGATTTTCTTCTTGGGGACGGGTTTAAATTCTAAGGCGATAAAACTTTACAAAAATGAAAGTTTTATTTCGTTAACGGAAAAAACAAAGAAATATCACATTGCCACATCTAGGAGAGATAACGTTGGCGAAATATGAAGTTCTTGGTAACGCAACCTGAGTCTGACAGACAGAGAAATGCTCTATCCGTCAAACTCAGGTTCTGAAGCCATGGCTGCGTTCTACCGGAAGATGGTCAGGGAAAGGAACATCGATTTCCTAGATGACTGATGAAACAGTTTCAGATACGGTCGGGCGCCGTGTCCCCGATGAGCTTGTCGGTACCGATCAGGAGGACACCGCGATCTGACGCATACTCCGCCAGCTCCTCTGTGAAACCGCCTATAGAGAACACCGCCATCCTGACGTTCGGTCCGGCCCTGGCGGATATCAACTTCCTTTCGAGTTCGTAGACGATGCCTGCCCCGGCACGTTCATTCCTGAACTTGCATTCGCCTGCCAAGGTTATCACGAGATCGTCCGAATTGTATACTTCGGCCACAACATCGATGTCGGTATCCACACCATCGACGCGCCCCCACCACGAACCGACGGCTACGGTCTGGTACGAGGATGACACGTACTGCCTGCACAACAGTTCGAATCTCCTGCCCAGGAAAGTGTCTATGTCCTTCTTCATAAGCCTGTACGTCCTTGCGGTGTCATCTGATTTGAGGATCGGTTGATATTTCCTCAATATTGCGTAACTGAATGCCAGCAGCCCGTCTGTTATGAGGTACGGCCTCTTCCTGGCGGTCAGCATAGGCTGGAGCTCGCCGGCCATCATCGTGGCCTTGAGATTGCCCATGTATCTGCTGCAGACCCCTTTCGATATCCCGAGTGCGTCGACAATCTCGTTCTGGTACCTCTTCCCGTCGGCGAGACATGCCAGTATCCCTGAGTGGACATCGGCTGGACTCATTTCCCCCTCCACCACCGCGGCCGCTTCATCGGACAGCGGCGCATCCTGACCGAGGAAACATTTCCTTATGCACGACCCGTAGGACTCACCGTCCATGATGCGGTGGTAAGCAGGGACGCCCCCGACGGTGAGGTAAACCCTTACCGCATCCTCGGCACTCATCCTGCGGTGGAAGGACATGCATTCTTTCAAGGACAATGGACCGAGCTCTATGCGGTTCGGGAATCTGCCGTAGAGCGGACTGTCATAATCCTCGGTCTCCTTCTTCATCATGGAGATGGATGATCCGCAGATCAATACCATGGTCTCCGTGCTGTCACGGCTCTGGTCCATGAATCTCTGAAGAATGGACATGGCATCAGGTATCGCATGCGCAAGATACGGGATTTCATCGAATATGACCAACGTCTTCTCCTTTCTGCAGATAGTCCCCAGCCGATCCATCGCCTCGGACATGGATTCGAAATGCAAGGGTTCTGAACCAAGGAAACGGCCGATGACTATGCCCATATGGCTCAGATTCTCATATGCAGAGCCTTTGGAGAACTGGAAAACCACGGCCCTCTTCCCCGAAGAGAATACGGACATCAGGGTTGTCTTCCCGATCTGACGGCGGCCGTATATGGCGCATGCGGCGAACTTACCACTGCGATAGAGATTCTCCAGGCGTGCAAGCTCCCTCTCTCTTCCGATGAATCCGTCCATGACCTTTAATCGTGAACGCCGTATTTATAGTTATCAAAAATTGCAAAAAAAAGAAACAAAATATTTCGTTGCAAAAAATTACAACAAAATAATTTAGAAACAAATCAAGCCAGTAATATATGAAAAACCGTCGAAGGTGACATTTTCATCGCCACCTTCAATGAGAAGAACCGCACCGTGTCGGACGAGAAACTGTCCAGAATTATCGCGGATGTGGGGCAGGATGAATACTGTGAACTCTTCGGCCTGTCACAGAATCTCATGAATCATTATTACGAAAAGCCGTCTATGGGAAACCCAAATCGAGGAAATATTTGTAAGTATACGCAACTTTCTATGACGCGTAATTCACTGGTGAAGGGTATGGTGGCATACGAGCAACTCTGCAGATCCATCGAGGAATCCGTCCGCAGGTCCTGCGAGGGGAAACGTGTGGGCATAGCCTTCTCCGGCGGGATGGACTCGGGACTGCTGGCGGCGCTGGCATCGAGATACGCCAGATCGGTCACCTGCTACACCTGCGGTACCGACGATTCCTTCGACGTGGCCGCCGGTCGGGAGCTCGCCGAAAAGCTGGAAATCCCATGGGTCCAATGTAGGATATCCGAGGATGACATAGAGGACACCATACGCGAGTTCATACTCGCCACGAAGGTCAGCGACCCGTTCACGATATCCTACGACCTGCAGCTTTTCACCGTATGCCGCGAAGCAGACGAGAGGGTGATCATCAGCGGTCAGGGGTCCGACGAGTATTTCGGAGGGTGCGCAAACTCCGTCAACGATGACGATGCGGAATACGAGGCCGTAAGGACATGGGGTATCGAGAGGATGATGAAGGTCTCCATGCCCTGCGAGCTGTCCATCGCATCCCGTTTCAAGAAGAGACTGTTCTATCCGTATCTCGACGAGGAGGTGGTCCGCAGGGTCGGAGAGGTCGATCCCGCGGAGCTCAGACCGAGCACTCTAGAGGATAGGAAGAGCGTTTTGAAAACGATCGCATCTGACCTCGGATTCCAGATGCTGGCACATCGTACCAAGAAGGCATCGCAATACGGCTCCAACACCACCGAGCTCATCCGCGGACAGGCGAGGAAGAAGGGCGTGAGATACAACCGTTACATAGCGGACATCTACGAATCCCTCGGCCTGAGGAACGCCAATCTCCTCAGGGATTCCGCAGTTGATGTACGTATGGACCCGATCCTCGTGCATGATGCGGAGGAGGTCCTTGAGCAGAATGGGATGACGCATTCCGAGGCGGTAGCTGCATTCTATAAGAAGATGGTCAAAGAAGGAAACTTGGATTTCCTCGAGTGAAATACATACCGAACCCCGCTGGGTATATACCCATACCCCTACCCCTAGTAACACGAATTACAAATAAATATTACTAATTGGTTGACCGTATCATGAAATCCAATGCGATTTTGGCAATTGCCGCGGTCATCATCGTCGTCGCTGCAGGTATCGGCGTCTTCATGCTGACGAAAGATGACAAGGACAAGACCGAAGGGGACGTCACTGACGCTCTCGGAAGGCAGGTAAAGATACCTTCCAACCTGGACAAAGGAATCGTCACCATCGGTAACGCCGGACCTCTCAGATACGCATCCATGTTCGACATCGCCGACAAGGTCATAGAGGTCGACAAGGGGGACATCACCGACAACAAGAACGGAAGGGCATACTCCTACGCTTACCCCTACGACAAGCTGAGTGTCGCAACCCAGTCCCATCCCGACGGAGCGCTCGAGGCAGCGACCGTGGAATCCATCGCCAAGAAGGAGCCCAGTCTCGTCATCACCAACGAGAGCAAGTGGAACCAGGCGGCGGCCAACTTCGAGATCCTGGAGAAGAGCTGCACCATCGTGGTCCTCAAGGACCAGCAGATGAAGTTCATGACCGGCGACGACGGAAAGCTCGCTGAGTACAATACCTTCAACATCAACCTCCTCGGAAAGCTGTTCAAGATGGAGGACCGTGCGAAGGAAGTGATCGACGGAATCAACGGAATCATCGCCGACATCGCGTCGCTCAAGGGAACGTCCACAACAAAGATCTACGTGGCGGGAGTCACCATCAGCGGAAGCAACCAGCTGACCACGACATTCCCCAACTACATCCCCTTCGATCTCACCGGTTCCACCAACGCCTACACAGGCGACAAAGGTCCCAACAAGGTCGACCTGACCGTCGAAGCTTTCACCACCATGCCCAAGGACATGATCATCATCGACCCATCCTCCTCGGACAAGATCGCCGAGACCAACAGCCAGGGTGCCCTCGAGTACCTGTACGGACTCGGTACGGACGCACCCAAGATGTACATAACCGTGCCCATCGTATGGGACAGCATCAACTACGACTGTGCCCTTGCCAGCGCGTACGTTGTGAACTATCTCAACTACGGAACCCTCACCGAGACGCAGCTCAAAGAGAAGATCAACAACATCTTCCAGGTGTTCTACGGAACCCACGGTGCGAACGTGCTCACGGACATGTCGACCTTCTTCGCGGGCAAATCCGAGGCCAACGGCCAGGAGATGCCTCTGTTCAAGGAAGTCACTGTTGGTTACAGCGGAGGAGTCTATAAGCTCGTGGCTGCATGAACCTTAAACCATTTCCCTTTTATTTTTCCAATGAAGATACGGTGTAGGAATGCTGATAGAGAGGATTCAGACGGAAGAGGAGATCAGCGAGACACAGGAGAGTTATCGCAGATATTCCAAGAAGAAATGGCTGTTCATCATAGGTTCGATAACTGCCCTGATACTGCTATCGCTCTACACTATGAGCCTAGGCGATACCGAACTGTCGATCGGGGACATCATCCATTACATCTTCCACAAGGACGGGTCCTGGGAGAGCACGGTCGTATGGGACCTGCGCTTCCGCATGGTTGTAGCCGCCATATTCGCCGGTGCCGCGCTCGGTATCGCGGGAGCGGTCATGCAGACCATCCTCAGGAATCCCCTCGCATCGCCTTTCACGCTCGGATTGTCCAACGCATCCGCCTTCGGAGCGGCACTGGCGATTCTGTTCATGAACGGTGGCCGTACCGTAGGACAGACGGCCGCATACGTCGATATCGACAACCCGCTCATGGTCACGCTGGTGGCATTCGCCTTCGCCATGCTGGCGACGGGCATAATGCTGCTGTTGGTCAAGCTGACCGAATGCACCCCGGAGACCATCGTATTGGCGGGACTCGCTATCAGTGCGATCTTCTCTGCGGGACTCGCTTTCCTGCAGTACATAGCCAACGACGTCCAGCTGTCAGCCATCGTGTTCTGGCAGTTTGGAAGCCTCAGCAAGGTCACCTGGAAGAACCTCTACCTCATCGGCTTCGTCCTGCTGCTGGTCGCCATGTACTTCATCTACAAGCGCTGGGACTACAATGCCATGGAATCCGGCGAGGATGTCGCCAGAGGCGTCGGGGTGAACGTCAGGAGGACCCGTATACTGGGTCTTGTCCTCTCCGCGGTGCTCACGGCCACCGTGGTGTCCTTCATGGGCATCATAGGGTTCATAGGTCTCGTGGGACCGCATATTGTCAAGAGGCTCATAGGCAACGACAACAGGTTCGTGCTCGTCGGATCAATGGTGGTGGGCGCGTTGGTGCTCCTGCTCGCATACGTCGTAGGATCCTTCGCATTCAGCACGGTCATAGCCGTCGGAATAATCACATCCGCCATAGGCGGACCGATGTTCATCATAATACTGCTCAGGGGGCACAGGAGAAGATGATCTCGGTCAAGGACATCAGGTTCTCATACGGTAAGAACGAGGTCCTGAAGGGCATATCCTTCGAATCCGAGGAGAACACGGTCATATCCATACTCGGACCCAACGGTACCGGGAAGACGACCTTCCTGAAGTGCATATGCGGCGTCCACAAGCCCTCCTCCGGGGAGATCACCGTCGACGGAACGGACATAGCGCAGCTGAGCGCGAGGGAGCTCGCGAAGAAGATAGCCTTCGTTCCGCAGTCCGTCCCGCCGTCGAGGATGTCCGTGTTCGACACAATACTTGTAGGCAGGAAGCCGTACATCGACTGGGGCGCTACGAGGGCCGACCTCAAGAAGGTCTCTGACGTCATCGACGCTCTCGGAATGACCGATCTGGCACTTAAGTACATGACCGAGATCAGCGGAGGGGAGTTCCAGAAGGCACAGATAGCGCGGGCGATAGTCCAGGAGCCCTCCGTCCTCATCCTCGACGAACCCACCAACAATCTCGACATATCCAACCAGCACCGCACCATGCACATGATCATGGACATCGTCCGCGAGAGGGGGATGTGCACCATTATGACCATGCATGACATCAATCTCGCCGTGCACTATTCCGACAAGCTCATGTTCCTGAAGGACGGGAAGATCCTCGCCTACGGCGGCATGGAGATCGTCACAGAGGACCTCATCAGGGAGGTCTACGGCATAGAGTCGGAGATCGTCTACCACAAGGGCGTGCCGCTGGTGGTCCCGAGATACTCATCCAAATACGAGCATGCCGATGACCATCATCATCACGAAGGTCACGAGCATGACATCCACGACCACCTCGTGGTCGGCGAGGAGGACCTTTGGGAGAAGGAGAGCGATCCCTTTGAGTGAATACGATCCCGAGATACTGATGAGGCCGCAGCCCGTACAGCCCAGGGCATTGCTCAGGGGGACCTTCGGGAAGCATATGGAAGGATACTCATGTATGCACATGCTCCGTGCAGCGGTCCGCCTGGGTATATTCGACACGGCATCGGAACCCGTGACCTCGGCAGAGATCGCTGGAAAGAAAGGGACCGATGCGGCATTCACCGAGGTGTTCCTGGACGGATTGGTCCAGATGGGCCTGCTGGACAGGCAGGACGGCCGTTACGTCAACACGGTGGCATCGTCGCTCTATCTCGATCCCAAATCCAGGCTCTATCAGGCATCATCGCTAGAGGGCATATTCGACAGCATGGACTCGTGGGAGCACCTGGAGCAGCGTCTGAAGGAAGGCCCGAGATACCTCCCCAGGGACCAGGTGTTCGGGGAGAGGTGGCTTAGGGCCATCGCCGAATCATGTTCCGGAGGGGAGGTAGGGACAGTCGTCGACGCCGTCGATGCCCGCGTCGACCTCTCGGGATACCGTACGTTCATGGACCTGGGCGGAGGTCATGGGCTTTATACGATCGGATTCGTCCACAGGCACCCCAATCTCAAGGGGTACGTGTTCGACATCCCCATGATGTGCCCTATCGCGCAGGAGAACTCCCGCAGGTACGGCGTACCCATAGAGACGGTCGCCGGTGACTTCTACAAGGACGATCTGGGTCATTACGATGTCGTGTATTCGTCGTTCAATCTGTCCACGTCCGACATCCGCATGGCGGACCGTGTGTACGGTTCCGTGAACGAGGGCGGACTCCTGATACTGCGCAGACACCTTCCGAGCACTTCCACCAACGCCATCAGCAACGTGCAGTGGTGCCTGAACACCTGGGACGGCAAAGGCAGGAAGAACTACGGCGGATCCTGGCTGCCGAGCGCGGAGGAGTATCTAGAGCGCCTGCAGGCACTGGGCATGAAGATCCTCCACAGGGACAGGATGGACGAGGCCTCGGAGCTCGTCTATCTTGAGAAACCGATGTGATCCTCTTTCCACCATAAGCGGACATGATTGTTCATGTCAGTCGTGGGTATACCGTATAACAGCGGCCGTTATCGTCTTCATTGGATATCCATGGGGTCCGGAGGTTTTTTTACAGTTCGTCGTAGTGTGTACATGCACACTTACATCTCAGATACATTTCGTTTATAAACTTTCGATAATCTGGCACATTATAGATGCAGGAGGTGTGGCAGGGTCAATCCTAACAACTATTGCTCGTCAGTTGTCGAATAATTGTATATCAATGGATTACGATATTCGTACGATTTCAGTCAATTATAAATATGATGAATCAAAAAACACACCCTCGGAGGCGTTCCGGACGTTAATTTTCCGAACATCTGAGTGGTTTTTTCATCGTTTACGACAAAACTGAACGTTCATTTTTTCTGAAATTCGTCCGTTTTTAATGAAAAATGAGTAAATAATTACCCTGTACTTTTGTAGGAATTGAAAACTGTTAAATATTCACAATGAAAAAAACCGTCAAATCTGTCGGAGACGCACCGCAAGGTAAGATCCGTATGCTAGGACATACAGACCGATGGGAGCCTTCCGACGCAGATCTCTAGGGAGATGAAAACAATGCAAAAGAACAGGATTGTATTGGCAATCACCGCGATCGTCGTCATCGCTCTCCTCTTCGTAGGAGCAGGTTACGCATTCAGCGGAGATGCCCGTACGTACAACCAGGGAGACCAGGAGAAGCTCGAATATATGTCGATCACTCCTGCTGATTTCACCGCGATCTTCAATGATGAGACCATCTTCGACACCTATGTGTATGACGACTCCGGTACAAAGACCACCGCTTATGCGTTCGACGGAGATGAGGTTGTTGATGACCTGACCGTCGATGCAACCAACTACAAGGCAGTCAAGCTCGGAAGCAAGTACATGACCGTTCTCAACCAGACTGGCGGAGACATCTCGGCTCTGAAGTTCACTGTCAAAGCGACCGGAGCGGTCGGAAACTCCGACTTCGTGTTCATCTTCAAACTGAGCACCTTCGAGGCAGCAACTGCATGGGCTGCAGATACAGTATACTATGAGAAGGCCTCCACAAGTTATATCGTAAAGGTTCCTCAGCCCGAATCTGGAGATTCAGTCGAAGGACTCTACACCGAGAATGTTACTGGCTACCTCGTATACGACGGTTCCACGAGCGAGAATGTAACACTCAGCATAGCTGTTGTTGATACAGAGAATGTCGACGTGAACGTCAACGTCTATGTTGGATACGTGCCGAACGTCTATGTGCCCAACACGTACATCGGTCCCGCTGCGGATGCGCAGACTGGCCATGAGGCAACAATCTGGACTGAAGATGTGACCTATTATACCGATGCGGCTTGTCAGAATCCGGCCGATCCCCAGCCTGCCAATCAGGCTGCCCTTGATGCAGGAACCTTCTACGAGTCCTATCTGCCCTACAAACAGAGTACTATCGGACCTGTAGACCTCGCAACCACCAGCTTCGGTATCGAGGTTGTTGACGCATCGTCCTGAATGGGATAAACTTTAAACCCCGCCCGCAAGGGCGGGGATTAACCATTTACATTTATCGAGAATCATTCGGTGAAAATGAAACACGTTTATACCGAGTTGGCATAGCAAGGAGGGGAAGCAATATGGTCGCTGTGAGATACACCGTCATCGTAGGGTTGGTCGCAGTTTTGATTAGTGCGACCGTGCTTCTCTCTTCTGATGGATATGCCGATTCTTCCGAGGGAGATTCCCAGTTCGAATTCACGTTCTCGGATGCACCGACCTTTTACAAGAAGATAACCGACACGGAGATCGCTTCCAGCACGGTCGTAACCGAGAAGGGTTTGTCCCACGACTCATCTGTCTTCAGTTTTTCACTGGACCGTATGCCCACAT
>JAEEGK010017358.1_pt1 | contig 15708 bp, 14 predicted proteins | sample 8958771 | NCBI WGS metagenome assembly JAEEGK01 (sample SAMN16246547, study PRJNA631951) | gut metagenome | biome: gut microbiome; feature: rumen; material: SC-attached | host: Bos | place: Iran: Karaj | collected 2018-10
ATCCATGGTATCCGAAATGTCCGAGATGATGAACAAGCAGGATGAGACCAGTAAGAAGTCTCAGGCAAGCCTTCAGAATCTTATCGAAGCCATCGATAAGACCCAGGAGATGGTTGGAAACGTTAAGCACAATTCCGACGAAGTTCAGAAGCTTTGTGCTAACCTTAACGACAGCATCAGCAGTCTTTCCGCAATCTCCGAAGAGAACGCCGCATCCGCAGAGGAAACCAGTGCTTCCATCACCCAGATGGCTCAGGTTACAAAGGATGTTCAGGGCATGGGCATAGAACTTAAGGAGATCGCAGGAAAACTCGATGAGATTACTGCATTCTTCAAAATTGAGTAATCACGATTGATTTGAATTTAACAAAAAGTGGTAAATATTCAAATATTTACCACTTTTTTTATTGCCCGAAAGATGGAGTTGATATACGATAATAGGGAATATCAAAACGGAGAACAGACATGAGTACCATTTATATAACGGGGCACAGAAACCCCGATTTTGACAGTATCTGCAGTGCCTACGCCTATGGGAAACTAAAGAGTATCACAGACCCGGAGAACACCTACATTCCCGTAAGGTGCGGCCATTTAAGCGAGAATGCCAAGAAGGTATTCTCATTGCTTAATATCACACCGCCCGGGTATATGCGGGATATTTACCCCAAGGTTTCGGATGTGCTCTTAACATCGGAGGAGAAGATCGATTCCGAAGCTTCCCTTCAGACCATAGCCGCTTCCTACAAAGCATCCAACCCTTCGGTAATTCCCGTTTTTTCCGGGAATGAATTTTACGGACTTTTGAGCGTTGATGACATCACCACCTGGGTCATGAACGAAATATCCGAAAGGGGCGGAGTTTCCTCCATTCCGAAGGTCAAGGATATCATGCGTGCGGAGGAAGAACCCGTTTCTTCCGAGGAACTTTTCGAAGAAGCAAAGAGACGCCTTTCAGCCTCCAAAAAGAGAGGCCTTGCGGTATTTGACGAAACGGGTTATATAGGTTTTGTTACCAGACGGTGCTTTCTGAAAACTCCCAGGAATAACGTGATATTGGTGGATCACAATGAAAGCAAGCAGAGTATCCGCGGCATCGAAACCGCCAATATAGTTGAGATCATAGATCACCACAGGCTTGACGCCGTGAAAACGGATCTGCCGATCTTCATTGACGCGGAACCCCTCGGAAGCACCTGTACCATCGTATATCGAAAGTTCATGCAGGAAGGTATCATTCCTGACCTTGATACCGCCAAAATGCTCCTTGCGGGTATTGTGGCGGATACTTTGATCCTTCGAAGCCCCACCACCACTCCCGTTGACGAGACCGCCGCAAAGGGCCTTGCAAAGATCTGCGGCGTGGATCTTAACGAATTCGGTCTTTCAATGTTTGGAAGCATGGAGGGTCTGTCGGAGAGAGATCCCATAGAAGCCGTTTCTTCGGACTTTAAGACCTACAAAGAAAAGAACGTAAAGATAGGCATCGGACAGTGCGAAGTAACCACACTGGAAGATCTTGAGGACTATAAAGAACTGTATTTAAAGACTCTTGAAAGCGTACGAAAGAGAGACGGCCTTGACTGGGCTGTGCTTATGATCACGGACGTGCTGAAGGAACACAGCGTCCTTCTTTCCACGGAGCACAGGGCGGAAAAGAATCTTCAGTATGTGAAGGTTTCGGAAGGTACCTACGATATGCCCGGAGTCATGAGCCGCAAGAAGCAGCTTCTTCCCGAAGTTCTGCATGCCGCGGCCGTTTAGGAGATTTTATGGATAACAAACCAACTCTTTATCTTGCGGGAGATTCAACGGTTCAAAGCTACGCACCCGCAAAAGAGCCTCAGGCAGGCTGGGGACAGATGCTTTGGACTTTTTTCAAAGAAAAGGATTCCTGTAAGGCTTACGTAAGAGAGGGGGCTCCCGGCTCACACTGCGTGACCTACGAGATGCCTTCCTTTGCCATAGAAAATCATGCCTTTGCCGCCAGAAGTTCACGTTCCTTTATCGAGCAGGGACGGCTTGAGGAGATCATGAAAGTTGCCCGCCCGGGGGATTTTCTTGCTCTTCAGTTTGCTCATAACGATGCGTACAAAGAACGGGAGGAGAGATATGTTCCCGTGGATAAGTTCGGAGAGTGGCTGAAAAAATACAAGGACGCCTGTGATGAACGGGGTATGACCTGTATTTTCGTAACTCCCGTGACCATGAGAGTGTTTGACGGTGACAAGTGCAGGATGGCGTTTTCCGAGTATAGGGATGAGATGCTTAAATACGCTGAAATATTAAAGGTTCCGTGCATTGACTTATCGCTGGAGAGTACCAAACTGATTACCCAAATCGGTTTTGCGGGCGCAAGAGACGTATATCTTTGGGTATATCCGGGGGAATATCCCGAAAGCGACTTTAAGGACGGCGCAAACGATAACGCTCATTTCCAAAAATACGGTGCGAGCCTGATGGCATCGATTGTTGCCGGGGGTATTAAGAAAATAAGCGGATTTGAGGCTTTAGGGCCCTTACAGGCGGCAATTTCTGATGACTTAAGGGTACCTTCCTTTAAGCGCACCTACCCCGAGGGCTTTAAATGGCAGGAGGATGAGGACATGCTCGCCAACGCCAGCCGCGAAATAGTAAAGAGAGAGTGATGCTCATGAAAAAACCTGACATAAACAAAGAAAATGCCGTCCTTAAATTTGACGGCAAATTCGTAAGACTTTTCGACCTTCAGTATGCGGAGGGCAAGCACTATTTCGATGCCACCAGAAGAGACGCCGATAATATCATCGCCGTCAAATCAGATGAAGAATTTAAGAATATGCTTCCCGATGCGGTTTCCTGCTTTGTGATCCTTAAGAAAAAGGACGGGACCGCGGGACTCCTTCTTTCTTACGAATACAGATATCCCACGGGACAGTTTCTTTTAAGCCCTCCTGCGGGCCTTATTGACAGGGAAGACGCTCTTAATGCAGATCCCTTAAGGAAAGCCGCAGAGCGCGAGATCTTCGAAGAAACGGGCCTTAAATTAAAGCCTACCGACAGAGTGTTTACAGTAAATCCTCTGGTATTTTCGACTCCGGGCCTTACGGACGAATGCAATGCTTTGGTGTGTGCCGTGGTGGAAATTGACGATCTTTCTGTGCTTAATCAGAAGGGTGCAGAAGGAACGGAACTTTTTGACGGCTTCGAAATTGTTGACGAGGACGGGGCGAGGGCTATAATTAAAGATGGGCGAGATAAAAACGGAAGATTTTATTCGCTCTACACCTGGGCCGCTTTGATGTATTTTGTCTCAGGCATGTGGAAATAAACAATCGGAGGGGTTTATGATAAAAACCGTAGAAATTGACACAATAGAAGATGTGCTGCCGCTCATTACCGAGCAGGAATACAGGCCGGATCTTGGCAGAAACAGAAGCCTATATCTTTACAGGGGCATGACCGACGTAGCCTTTACCTTAGGTACCAGCCTTAAAAGAAACTGCAAGGACGCCAAAAAGATCCTTGAACCCTGTATCTTAAATAACTTTACCAAATACGGAGCACTGGAAGATCCTCTCATCGAAAAATCCGTCTGGAGACAGATGATCTTGGGACAGCACCACGGACTTCCCACAAGACTCCTTGACTGGTCCCAGTCACCCCTTATCGCGCTGCACTTTGCCACCACGGAGCACGACCTTGACAAAATGGAAGACCACGACTGCGTGATCTGGAGGATCGATATCAAGGAGCTTCATTCCCTGCTTCCCGGAAGATATAAAAAGATCCTGGCCGACAATCAGACTTCGGTATTTACCGTAAATATGTTAAAGGAGGTGGCGGATTCCCTCGAACGATACGATGAGGACATGCAGGATAAATCCATGGTGGTCATCGAGCCTCCCTCCATCGATCCCAGAATCGTTAACCAGTATTCCTTCTTTGCGGTCATTCCCGATGCCATCGATGATATAGAAGGCTACTTTGAAAAGAATACGGGCAATACCGTTAAATATGTGATAAAGAAAGAGCTTCGCTGGAGGATCAGGGACATGCTGGACCAGCAGAACATAAGTGAGCGTATTCTTTATTCGGGCCTTGACGGGCTTTCCAAGTGGCTCGGAAGACATTATTACAAGAAGGTATAATAAAAAAACCACGGACATATGTCCGTGGTTTTCTGTTTCGGTTTAACTTATTTAACAACAAGCTTGGTGATGTGAGGGTTAGCTCCGTTGTACCAGTAAAGGAAACCTTCCATATCAACGGCATCGCCTACCTTTAAGCCTTCAACAGCCTTATAAACATCGGTGGTGTTATCGCAAAGATAAGACTCAACGGTGAAAGTAAAGGTCTGTCCATTGATGGATGCGTTGAAGTAAAGGTCGCTGTTCTCATCGTGGGAACCGGATCCGTCGTACTTGTACTGGAATGCGCTTCCGTCGTCACGAGCTTCGATCTTAAGGCCCTTGAAGGATACGAAACGGTTCTGGAAATCAATGAGGTTGTCGGAACCGAGCTTAGCGGTAACATCGGTAGCGGGTGCTACATAAGAACCTTTTTCAATCTCGAACTTTTCTACGTCGATAACTTCAACTTCGCCTGACCACTCAGCCTTGGTACCGGTCACTTTGATCTTGGTACCGGGGGTAAGCTTCTTGCTGTCTGCTTCGCTGCAGTTCATGTTGTAGATGAAATATCCGCCGTCCTTATCCTGGGTGTAAAGGGTGATCTTGTTGTCCCACCAGGACTGATTAGCCTGTACATAGGTCTCGATGGTAACCTGGCTCTCAAGAGCGGCAGCGTTGTACTCAGCATAAGTCATAACGCCTTCGGACTTCTTGTCGCCTGAATTTGCGCCGCAGCCTGCAAGTGAAAGAACGAGCGCTCCGGCGAGAATAACTGATAAAAACTTCTTCATATCAATTCCTCCTGTTACTCAGAAAAAAGTTTAACAATGTTTATTATACTTAAATCGTTGGATAAATCAACAGTTTTCTTATCTGTCTTTTTTCTTTATCTTTTGGGCTATAAAAAACACACCGATCAATACCCAAACCGCTCCGAGAGAAGAAAGAAGCAAAACAGAGGTGGCGGGAAGGGGCTCATAGACACTTCGGTCCGCCGTGGTATCCACCATGTTTCTGTCCAGCCTGTAAAGGGCGGAAGTGTCTTTAAAGAGCTTTTCTATAAAGGCATCGTCCACGGTTTGGTTTCTTCTGGCACCCTTGGCCGCACCTTCAATGAGTTCCCCGGCGGCATTTCTTAAGGACGTGGAGCCGTTATAGGGAGGAGCGGTGAAGGTGTTTTCTATATTATCAAGAAGCACCTTTGTGGCATCAATCTTGACCTGATAGTGTTCGTCGTTGTCTTCGCCGGCCCTTGAAAGGTAATCAAGGTACTCGGGGCTTTCGATAGCTTTCTTTGTCACGGGAATGTAGCCTTCGGTCTCCGCGTAAGCCATCTGGACTTCGTTTGTCAGCATAAACTGCGTAAACAGCCAGGAAGCAAGCACCTCATTGGGATCCTCTTTATTAAAAATACAAAGGGAGGGACCCTGAGAGATCATCTGCGGATTCGAAGGGTCGTACTGGGGGATCTTGGTAACCAGTATGTTAAAATCAACGATCTGATCGTTGGAAATGTCACTGTGAGTGGCAAGGGTTCCCATCCAGGTGGCACCGGCGGTGGAGTCTATGGCGAAGATACACTGACCCGCATTCAAAAAGTTACCGGGGTAGCTGGAGATCTTAAAGGTGGAAAAGGCTCTGGTTCCCGCATGCTCAGCTACGGTCAGGAGAATCTTCTTTGTCTCGTCGTTAAAGAGAAGGGTCTTTCCGTCATCGGTGCAATAACCGGCGTTTAACTGCTTAAGCATCTGGATCATCATGTTGTCCGTAGACTTATAGATGAAGGGGATGAGCACCTTCTGACCGTTGATGATAAAGTTATCCTCCGAATCCTTGGCCATGGCGGCTTCGGAAACCTCCCAGACAAAGTCCCAGGTGATATCCTCGGGGATTTCATATCCGAGAGCCTCGATCATATCCCGATTCATGTAGAGGGCTTCCGTGGAGCGAACGTAGGGAACGGCGTAGTGCTTTCCGTTTAATTTGCATTCCTCCATGAATTTTTCGGTCATTTCCGAACGGGAGGGGCCGTCGAAACGAAGCTCACTCCCGGCGAAACCGTATTTACCATCGACAAAAAGATCGTCAAGGGGCACCACCACATTGGTACCCGTCATATAGGTAGCGATGTGGTCAGGGTAAGTGATGCAGACATTCGGTGCGGTACCCGTGGAAATATTGGTGATTACGTCATTGTAGATCCTGCCGTAATCCGAATACATGCGGATATTTACTTTAATATTGGGATAAAGGGCCTCAAAGTCCGCAATTGCTTTTTCGTAGATATCGACCTGGGTCTTGTTGGTATCGTTCTTGGCCCAGAAGGAGATCTCGTATTGCCTGCCCGTATCAAAGCTTTCGGGCACTGTGAAGGGCTTAAGCCCCTTGGAACCGTGGCAGCCTGTAAGGGTAAACAGAGAAAGAAGGAGCAGCGCACAGCCCGGGATTATTTTCTTTATCATCCCTTTGTACCTCCTCTCAGAACACCTGCCATGATCTTTTTTCTGAATACAAGGAACAGGATGATGAGCGGCAGGGAAATGACCACCACCGCAGCCATCATGGCGGGTATATTTTCGCGGCCGAAGCCGGTCTCTCTCAATTCCTGAATTCCGTTTGAAACAAGGAAGTAGGAAGCATCATCGGTGATGAGCCTCGGCCATACGTAAGCATTCCAGCACTCGATGACTTTAAGGATCACAATGGTCACCACGGTGGGTCTGCAGATGGGAACCAACACCTTTAAAAGGTATTTAAGGTCTCCGGTGCCGTCCACCTTGGCTGCTTTGTACAGTTCTTTCGGAACCTGTTCAAAGTTTTCCTTCAGAAGATAAATATAGAAGACCGAAGCGACACTGGGAAGCACCAGCCCGGGGTAAGAGTTACGCATGTTTAGGTTGGTTATGGTAACATAGTTTGTGATGATAACAAGCTCCGAGGGAATCATCATAAGGGAAAGGAAAAGGGCGAAGGTCACATTTTTTCCCTTAAAATCAAGCATTGCAAAGGCATAGGCCGCCATCACCGTGATGATTACCATCAAAACAGTGGTGGCAACGGTGAACACAAAGGTGTTGTAAAAGTAGCGGGTAAGCTTCACCGCCGAAAAAGCGGACTTGTAATTTTCAAGCGTCGGATTTAAGGTAAAAAACTTCGGTATATATTCGGAGTTGTAGGAGCCGTAGCTCTTAACCGAGGTAAGTACCATCCAGTAAAAGGGGAAAAGCACGATGATGGCCCAAACAGAAAGCAGGAGGTAATTAAGCCCCGAAAACGCAAAGTTCTTTATGCCGTTGGTTTTTTCTTTTTTCAGGAATGTGCTCATTTTTCTGCCTCTCAATAGGTCGTGTTCTTTTTGCTGATGGAAAGGTTTATCACCGTTATGGTGAATACAATGGCAAAGAGTATGAGTGAAGCCGCGGAGGCATAGGAAGGAAAGCCCCCCGAATCACCGTAAAGCATGTCATATACGTAACCCACGATGGTATTCATGCCGGCGGCGTTAAGGTTGGTGCCGAAGATTGCAACCTCATCGGAGTAAGCCTTGAATGCGCCGATAAAGCCAGTGATCACAAGATAGAAGATCATGGGGGAGATCATGGGGAGAGTGATCCTGGTAAAGATTCTGAATCTGGAGGTCCCGTCCACCTTGGCGGCCTTGTAATAGTCGGGATTTACGCTTGCCAGGGCGCTGGTTAAGATAAGGATCTTAAAGGGTAAAACCACCCAGATGGTGTAAAAGCACATGACAAAGAGCTTTGCCCAGTAGGGACCCTCGATGAAGTCCACGGAATTTCCGCCGAAAGCCTTAATCAGAAGGTTTATGAGACCTTCGGAATAGGCGGTCTTCTTAAAAAGGATCATGAAAACAAGACCTACGGCGAGGGTGTTGGTCACGTAGGGCAGGAAATAGATGGTCTGAAACAGCTCTTTTAATGGCTTGATGGAATTAAGGGCCAGGGAGATCAAAAGTGCGATTCCCGTGGAAAGGGGCACCGTAATGATAACGATGATAAAGGTGTTTCTTACGGCACGGAGAAAATAGGGGTCCTTAAGTACGTAATAGAAGTTGTATAGTCCCCTTCCCGAGTAGGTCTGGGAGGCAAAGTTAAAGTTTTCTTCCAGGGAATAGATTATTACGTCTATCAGAGGATAAACCATGAATACGCCCAGAAAAAGAAGGGCGGGCAGAAGATACAGCCATCCTTTTTGCTTGCTCATCATTTAACCTCCGGGAATATGGTGGTTTCGGTTTCTTTGTCAAACAGATAGACCTTGTTTTTCTTAAAGGAAAACCTTACGTTTTCGGAAAGACCCGAAAGGGCGGCATCGCTTGCGACGATGGCTCTGGCTGCGGCACCCTCAAAGGCCGGGTGGGTAAAGACTATGCTTGCGTCTCTGCCCATGATCTCGGTAGCCTTCAATTTAACGGTGAAGGGGCCGTTATCATCGGGAATAAAGCCTTCGGGGCGGATTCCAGCGTAAACGGGACCGTCCTTAACGCCTTGCACGTCGAAGACCCGTTCTTCTCCTATATAAAGGGCACCGTCTTTGACGTTTCCTTCAAAAATGTTGATGGCGGGGGTCCCTAAGAACTTGGCCACAAACATGTTGACGGGGCGGTCGTAGACTTCCTGGGGCTTTCCCATCTGCTGGAAAAGGCCGTCCTTCATCACCACGATAAAGTCGGAAATGCTCATGGCTTCCTCCTGATCGTGGGTGACAAACATGGTGGTAATGCCGGTTTCAAGCTGAATTCTCTTAATTTCTTCTCTGGTCTGAAGCCGGAGTCTTGCGTCAAGGTTCGAAAGAGGCTCGTCAAGAAGCAGTACTTTCGGCATCTTAACCAGGGCTCTTGCTATGGCCACACGCTGCTGCTGACCGCCGGAGAGCTCCCCGGGGCGTCTGTCCATCAGGCCGTCTATCTGCACGAGTTTAGCCACTTCCAAAGCCTTTGCATTCATTTCTTCCTTTGTAAGCTTGTCTTTCCCCTTAAGATTCTGAAGGGGGAAGATAATATTTTGAAGGACGGTAAGGTGGGGATAAAGGGCGTAATTCTGGAACACAAGACCGATACCCCTGTGTTCGGGGGCTACATTGGTAACGTCTTCTTCGTCAAAAAAGATCTTACCTTCCGTGGGCTTTTCAAGTCCGCTTATAAGGTTGAGAGTGGTGCTCTTGCCGCAGCCTGAGGGTCCGAGCAGGCCTATGAGCTTGCCTGAGGGAATCTCGAAGTTAAAATTGTTTACGGCGATCACGTCCTCATGTATTTTTTTGTTTCTGTTGGGGAATTTTTTGGTAAGATTTTTAAGAACGACTTTCATATTCAAAGCCCCTTTTACATAAAATTTATAAATAACATGTTTACCATTTACGTCATTTTAGATTATATTATTATAGTGGGAAAAAGAAAAGAGCAACAGCCCACAAATTATGAGAGGACACAGGTATGAGAGACACTATTGATGATGCTTTGAACGCGATTATGGGTGTCAGGAGCAATTACACCCTTGATGAAATAGAAGAAGCCAAGAAATTAAAAAAGAAAAACGGCGGAACTCTGATGGAGAACCTGGCGGTTGTTACGGGAAGAAGCCTTCCCTCCATGAGTGCCCTTATAGAAGAAAACGAAAAGCTGGTGAAGCTTAACGAAAGCCTTGATTCTTTTTCGGGTGAACTTAAGGATTACACCACGGAGAATGCGAAGATTTCCGACGAAAAGCCCCACGATACCCTAAGCGATGCGGATTGTTTAAAGGAATTTGCGGGCATAGAGGAATCCGTAAAACAGAACGTTTACGGCCAGGATGACTTTATCAGACGCCTTGTTATCGCTTTTAAGCGTCCCTTCGTGCTGGAACCTGAGAACGGTGTCAAGAACAGCATTTACATTACCGGCGGATCCTGCACCGGTAAGCATTACACCCTTAAAAGCCTTATTTCCGAGCTTGATAAGAAAAAGATAATCAAGTCCGGGGAAATCAAGACCATAGACCTTTCCATGTATCCTTCTTCGGGAGAAGAGAAGCTTTTCTTACAGGACCTTTACTCGGCACTTAATTCAAACGCCCAGGTCATCCTGTTTGAAAACTTTTCGGAATGCCATACTTCCATGCTTGCAAGGCTCACGGAGTTGGTGACCAAGGGACGTATCGCCCTTTCCGAAAGATATATTCTCCAGAACGGAAATCTCGTAAACGTGTCAAACGCTCTTGCGGGACAGACCGTGGGAGAACTTTCCGCCAAGGGGAAGTACCTTGTCTTTATAAGCGATAAATCCGTTACCAAGCTTGCAGACAAGATGGGCGCGCCCTTTATAAACGGCCTCGGCGATATCTGCGAAACGGGGAAACTCGGTCCCGAATCCTACGAAAAGATTGCGAACAAGGAACTTTCGGAGCTTAAAGAACTTTCAAAGAAGCGTTGCGGTTTTGTGGTCACGGAGGATGAGGAATTCTTAAAATACAGCCTTACAATGGCGGAAAAGCAGGCGGGATTAAAGGGAATCCTTGCTTTTTACGGCGATGTGTTAAGGGCTCTTGCTCAGTTACGGCTCGAAGGCGATTATCCCACGGATACCGCGGTAACCCTGGACGTGGTTGACGGTGTGCTTTTTGCTGTAATGGGCGAAGAAAAGACGGAACTTTTCAAGATTCTTCCCGGAAAATACACGGGCGAACTTGAAGAAGTCAAGAAAGAACTTGATAATATCGTGGGTCTTTCTGAAATTAAGGAATATATCCTCAGTCTGGAAGAATACTACGGAGTTCAAAAATTAAGAAGAGAAGCGGGGTTGAAGGCCGGAGAAGTCAGCAAGCACATGATCTTTACCGGAAATCCCGGTACGGGCAAGACCACCATCGCCAGAGTCATAAGCAGATATCTTAAGGCCATCGGCGTTCTTTCCGGCGGACAGCTGGTTGAAGTGTCCCGTGCGGATCTGGTGGGAAGATACGTGGGTCACACCGCACCTCTTACCAACAATGTCATCAATTCGGCCCTGGGCGGCGTCCTTTTCATAGATGAGGCCTACAGCCTTTACAGAGGGAAGGATGACAGCTTCGGACTTGAAGCGATAGATACTCTCGTTAAGGGAATCGAAGACAACCGTGACGACCTTATCGTTATACTGGCCGGCTATTCCAAGGAAATGCAGGAATTTCTGACCGCAAACTCAGGACTTAAGAGCCGTTTCCCCAACGTGATCAATTTCCCGGATTATACGGGGCAGGAACTTTTGGATATTGCAAAGATAACCGCAAAATCCAAGGGCTATGTGATAGACGAAGGCGCATTTACACCTTTGCTTGCTTATTTCAATGCGGTTCAGGCGGTCCGCGCGGACGATGCGGGCAACGGACGTCTCGTGCGAAATAAGGTTGAAGAGGCTGTCCTCAGCCAGTCAAAGCGCCTTATAAAAGACAGGGATGCGGATCTTTCGACCCTTATTTCCGAAGATTTCGATCTGTCGGACGTAAACGGAAGCAAAGAATAAAGAAAGAGCCGGCGAAATCGCCGGCAACTTCAAGGGATCATGATTATGGAAGCCTGACTTCCGCGAACCCCGCCTGTGTATCTGTGAGACCAGTAGCGGGTGGGGTTACACATGGTGCAGCCCCCCACATATTCAATGTGTTCGGGCAAAACGCCCAGTTCTTCAAGGCGTCTTTTAACCACGCCCCGAAGGTCTAACATAAATTTGCCGTTTGGTTTTTGAGTATAAAGATCGTCGCTTGTTTCGGAAAGAAGCTCCGAAACGGCCGTTATCACTTCGGAACCCACCTCGAAGCAGCATCTGTCGATGGAAGGCCCGATGGCGGCGCGAATATCCGAAGGATCGGAACCGAGAGAAGCCATTTTCGTAACGGCTTCTTTTTCGATATCGGCAACCGTGCTTTTCCAGCCGCAGTGAACGGCACCTATGACACCGGCCTTTGAATCTTCCAGTAACAGCGGAACACAGTCCGCGGTAAAGATGGCGATGGGAACATTTCTAAGGTTCGTTACGTAACCGTCGGCGGTATTCATGAACCCGGGACCGTAGGCGGGGCGAAGATCCTCTTTGGTGGCGATGTGCACGATATTTGAGTGGATCTGCTCGCCGCAGACAAACTGTTCGTTGGTAATGCCGGAGGCTTTTCTGAAAAGATCCCAGTTTTTGATAACGAGTTCTTTGTCATCCCCTCTGTTCATGCCGAGGTTTAAAGACTCGTAAACGCCGGTGCTCACTCCGCCGATTCTGGTGGAAAAGCCGTGGGGATATGCGAAATTAAGGGCTTTTTCGATAACTGCCATTGTTTATATTCCTTTCGGGTTCTTTAGTCAGTTTAGCGTATTTTCCGTAAAAGTAAAAGGTGATTGTGAGAAGGTTGATGGAAACAAGTAATTTTTCTGCAGGCAACTTTGATCTTGGGCAGATAGAAGAGAGCGGCCAGTGCTTCAGATGGAGAAAAGTCCGGGAGGGCGAGTATCTCATACCTTACAGGGACATGCTCCTTAAGATCACACAGAAGGGCAGTCTTTTTGAGGCTGATGCCCCGAAGGATGCCTGGGAGAAGATTTGGCGGAAGTATTTTGACCTTGAGACGGATTACTCCGATATCGCCTGCAAGATCAGAGAACAGGGCGATGCACATCTTTGTGAGTGCCTTGACGCAGGAAGCGGCATCAGGATCTTACGGCAGGACCTCTGGGAGGTCATCGTTTCCTTTATGATCTCGCAGAACAACAATATAGCCAGGATAAAGAAAACGGTGGAAAAGCTTTGTGAGATCGGCGGCAGGAGATTTGACTGCGATGAAAAGATCTTTGCTTTTCCGAAGCCTTCCGATATCATGCCGAAGGATTTTTACAGTCCGGCGCTGGGACTCGGTTACAGGGCGGAGTATCTGGACGAACTGTTTAAATTCGTGTTGAGATATCCGGATTGGACGGATTATTTAAAGAAACTTTCTTACGAAGATGCGAGAAAAGTGCTGATGGAGCGAAAGGGCATAGGCCCTAAGGTCGCCGACTGCATATGTCTTTTCGGACTGCATCATATAGATGCTTTTCCGGTGGATACCCACGTTAAACAGCTGATGGCAAAATATTACCCGAAGGGCATCAACCTGACACCCTTCGAAGGATATAAGGGAGTCATACAGCAGTACCTGTTTTACTTTGAAATAAAAAAACCGACGCGGTAGTCCGCGCCGGTTTTTGGTTCTTTGTGAAATTATTCGATGGCAATGTACTTGCTTTCGGGTATCTTGGGCTGTGCTTCCTTCTTGGGAACATATACATCGAGGATACCGTTTTCAAACTTGGCCTTGATATCTTCCTCGGTAATTTCTTCGCCGACATAGAAGCTTCTGCTGCTGGTGCCGACGTAACGTTCTCTGCGAATGTACTCGCCCTTTTTATCCTTCTTGTCGTTATCCTCCTTGAAGGATGCGGAAATGTTGAGGTAGCCGTCCTTTAATTCAAGCTGCAGATCTTCCTTTTTATATCCGGGGAGTTCTATTTCAAGATTGTAGCCGTCCTCGGTTTCTTTAACATCGGTCTTCATGATCTGCGGAATCGAAGGTCTCCTTGCTGCCTTAGGCGTATCAAAAAAGAATTCATCAAACAAACTGGGCATAAACATAATCTTTTCCTCCTTTATGATTATTTTTTATTTATGTCTTCGGGAATTTCTTCCCTTGATGATTACGTTATACACCCGTTGTTAGCACTCGTCAAGAGTGAGTGCTAACAATTAATTTATTGTTTATAGTTTTTATTTTTCGGTAATAATTATAGGCGATAATCGTGTAGGGTGGGGTGAGGTATGGTCAAAAACCACCAAATGTCGTATTATATACTGTGTGGTCAAAAAACAGAGTTAACGGAGTAAAGGCAATGGGTAAAAAGAAGCAGTTTCCGGGAGATCTTAAGGCACACGGACGTGCGATGCGTGTGTTCAGAAATATAACCCTTGGAGTCGGATTTGTACTTTGGGCGGGCACGATAGTCTTTGTGGCTGTTTTCGCAAAATACGAAAACGAGGCCATTGCTTTCAATGCTGTGGGACTTTGGAGCGTCATAGCCATGACCGCCACTCTCTGCATGAACTTTTACATGACGGCTCAGGGCAGAAAGTACAGCGCCCACTTTGCACAGAGCGGCAAAGAAATAGAAGAAACAAAGGAACAGCACTTGGACATCATCCGTTCTTTGTGCTCGAATTTCAGCGCGGTTTATTATCTGGATACCGAAACGGGGGAACTTAAATTCCTGCAGATTGGCCGGCGTATCCAGCACTACATGGGCAAAGAATACAGCGAGCCTCATTCTTATGAGTGGTATGTCGAGCGTTATTGCGAGAAGATCGTGCTTCCCGAATACAGGGAAGAGTTTATCAAAGAGCTTGCCAGAGACAATTTAAGGGAAAAGCTTTCCACCAGAGATTATTACACCTATACCTATCTCGGAGACAAGAACGGGCGGCCGAACTACTTTGAAATGAAGGTCACCAAGTGCGACAATATGGAGACCAAGCTGGTTCTCGGTTTCGCGGACGTTGACGCGGAGGTAAGGGAAAAGGCAGAGAAAAACATGCTTTTAAAGGATGCTCTTTCTCAGGCCGAGCGCGCCAACAAGACAAAGGACGTGTTCCTTTCAAACGTTTCCCACGAGCTTCTTACGCCCCTTAACGAGATTTCGGGACGGGCTTCGGTCATTGCCATGAGCGAAGGCACAGGCCCCGAGATCGTAGATCAGGCGGAGCTTATCGTGAATGCTTCCGAAAGGATGGCCTTTCTTGTTAATGACATTCTTGATATCAGCATGATCGAAAACGGAGAGATGATCTTACGTGACGAAGAAATGAACATCAAGGCCCTCATTTCCGAAGCCTGCGAGCACACTGCCGAAAGCGCCAAAAGCAAGAATATTTCCGTAGTCTTCAATCATTCCATAAAGAACGACAAAGTGATCGGCGACGGCGCCAGATTCTATTCGATAGTAAAGAGACTGGAAGATTTTTCCGTAGATTTTTCGAAGGAAGGAAGTACCGTTACGGTGGATGCAACGGAATTATCCTCCATCGGTAACAGAGCGAGATTTAAGATAAACATCAACAGCGATAATATGCAGGTCACCGAGGAAGAGATAGCCGGAATGTACGATACCTTCTTTAAGGATCCGGAAGCTCCGGGAGAATCGGTTTCCGCAACGGGCACCGGCCTTCTCATCAGTAAGATTATAATCGAAATGATGAAGGGGAAACTTGAGATCAAAGCCCATGGAGAGAAGGGCACCGGAATCTCCGTGACACTTGGATTCATAAAGGCGGGAGCCTCGGAAGACTGATCTGTCAGCCCATAAAACAGGCTGTTTTCACGGACGCCGATTTAAACATAAAGAAAAAAAGATTTCGCCTTGACTTATTAATATCACTGTGATAAGATTTCTTGCGTGCCGATAAAACGGCGCGGAATGTGCGTGTAGCTCAGCTGGATAGAGCGACTGGCTACGGACCAGTAGGTCGAGGGTTCGAATCCTTTCACGCACGGTTCGTATAACAGAAAAGGCCCGGTCAGAAGACCGGGTCTTTTTCTGTTATAGGAGCGTG